>ENA-ORXI01000795-ORXI01000795.1-sediment-metagenome-genome-assembly--contig:-NODE-795-length-25962-cov-15.987908_pt1 | contig 25962 bp, 29 predicted proteins | sample MGYA00237861_ERZ511468 | MGnify/ENA primary metagenome ERZ511468 (study PRJEB26299, sample SAMN06266213) | sediment metagenome | isolation source: Hudson Canyon methane seep mesocosm | place...
ATGTTCTCTTATTAAAGTTAATGGTAAATCTACCGATATTGTACAAGACATCTAACGATTTGTGTGAATGATATGAAACTATGGATTAGAGTATTTTTGATTTGTTTGATGATGACTCATCAAAACCTGTATGCGGTGCAGGTTGAGCGCTTGTATGAGGCTGAAGTAATTGCTCAAAGTGGTAGCCCTGAGGATAGGGTTTTGGCAATTAGGCAGGCTTTGCAGAGAGTTTTGCTGCGAATTTTGGCTGGGGATGATATTTTGCAGGATGATATGGTTAAAGCTGTGTTAGCTAATGCCAGCGATTATGTGAGCGAGTATCAGTATTCTTTAGCGGAAGCAGAGCATCAAAATGCCCGCTTGTTAAGGGTATTATTTAATGAGTCACTAATAATAAATACATTTAGGTCGACAATAAAAGGTTTGTGGAATGAGATTCGACCCAGAACCCTTGTCTGGCTGGTTGTGGAAGATAAAAATGGCGCTCATTTTTTTGACCCGGACAAAATGCCAGAAGTTGAGTGGGCTTTAAAAAAAGCATCTAGACAGAAAAAGATTCCTGTATTAATGCCTATGCAGGATTTAACTGAGAAAAGGGTGTTGTCTATAAGTGATGTGTTGAGTGCCTATTCCGAGCATTTGCTGGAAGTTTCGGTGCGTTATGAGGTTGTTTCAACATTGGCAGGGAAAATTGTCAGGCAGGGGAAGTGTTGGAAAGCGGAATGGACGCTGTATTTTGATGCAAAAATTCAGCAATGGCGTAGTCCTTGCTCTTCTGTTGCTGATGTTACCTTGAGTGGATTTCAAGGGGTGTATGATCGCCTGTCAACAGTCTATGCAGCAAAGCCTGACAGGTCTTCTATCGATTCAATTATTCTAAAAGTATCGGGTATTAAGCGTGTGAAAGAGGTTGTGAAGGTCAGAGATTATCTTGAAAAATTGCCTATGATCAAAACCGCAACCTGGTTGGCAACAGAGGGTGGTTACAACCTGTATAGGATTTTTTTTCAGGGTGATAAGAGTGATTTGAAAAACACTTTGTCAGTCGGGCGTATGCTAAAGGCTGATGGGCTTTCTAAACAAAATGTCAAAGAGATTTATTATCGGTTTTTGAATAACTAACCTAGTTGCTTTATTGAATTGCTTGGGAAACTTGAATTGGCTTGGAAAAATGGGTAAAGTCATAGTTGAGGAGATGCTAATATTGCATTTTTATGAACAAAATTATAAAAGAGGCTGATAGTGAAAATAATAAAAGGCTTAAAAACGACAGCAGTTATAGCTGCGATGTTTTTTACAGGTCCTGCATTTGCTTATAATGCAGGTAATACTGCAGTAAGATGTGTGGAGCCAATTTTTAGGGATTTTATTCCTGCCGAACAAGTGAAAGGTGGCCCTGTTTCAGAAACTGATGCAGAGTCAGTTATCACTTTTGCAGTGCATAGAAAACCTGATCCAACGACTATTCGAGCAGAGGTGAAGGGTATTAAGCTTAAACTCGAGATTGATCATCGAAATATATATTCGGTAGTGAAGGCTAAATTACCACCTGAACTTTCAGGTAAATATGCCCGAGTAAATCTTTATGCTACAGCGCAGAAAGGCGGATGTAAGTCTAAAGATGGCTGGTTATTTAAGGTGAGAAAAGCAGCTGAATCTGAATAAAGCGAATACAGCAGGGTAATAAGTAATTTCTATCCTGCTGTATTAATATAGTATTTTATTGTTTTGTCTGTTCCAGTCGAGAAAAGGCTGTTCTGCATTGGCAAGATCGAGTTGATGCATTGGAATATGACGTTTGTCTACGTCTAACAATATTTCATTATAGATAAAGCTATCATCAAATCCGGCTTTAGCTGCATCCTGGCGATTGCAAGCATAATAAACGCTTTCCAGTCTTGCCCAGTAAATTGCACCTAAACACATGGGGCAAGGTTCACAGCTGGTATATAGAACGCAGTCCGTTAACTGAAAATCATTTAAAGCAGTGCAAGCCTGACGTATAGCCATGATCTCAGCATGAGCGGTGGGGTCGTTATTAAGCGTAACACAATTTCCACTGCCAGCAATTACTTCCCCGTTTTTTACTATAACTGCACCATAAGGGCCGCCATTTTTCTTGCATACATTAGTCGTGGCCAGATCGATCGCTTGCTGTAAGAATTGTTTGTTCATTATTGTATAGAAGGCAGGTTAAATCATCATAATAATATACAATATAGTAAATAAACTGATTTTTATCAAAATACCTGAGATATGCAAGATACAAACCCACAAACGATTTATTTAAAAGATTACACTGTTCCTGAATACTTAATTGAAAGTGTAGAATTAACCGTTATTTTAGATGAGCTGAATACTCGTGTGGTATCAAAGCTGAAGATGCAACGAAATCCTCAATCTGTAGTCAATAATGCGGCTTTAGTTTTACAGGGCGAAGAGTTAGAGTTGATCAGTGTTGCAATGGATGGTGTTGCCTTAGATGACTCTCGCTATCAACAAAACAGTGAATCATTAACGATTAATGAGTTGCCTCAAGACCAGGTATTTATCCTGGCTATAGAGAATTGTATTAATCCTAAGGCGAATACTGCGCTTGAAGGCTTGTATCTTTCAAACACCATGTTATGTACTCAATGTGAAGCAGAAGGGTTTAGAAAAATAACTTATTTTCTGGATCGTCCTGATGTGATGGCCGTGTTTAAAACAACCTTGATTGCTGATAAGGATAGATACCCGGTTTTATTATCAAATGGGAACAAAGTAGCTGAAGGTGATTTACAAAATAATCGGCACTGGGTGACATGGGAAGACCCTTTTAAAAAACCCTGCTATTTATTTGCTTTGGTTGCCGGGCAGCTAGACTGCATTGAAGATACCTTTACCACTATGACGGGGCGAGAGATCAGTTTACAGATCTTTGTTGAGTCTCATGATATTGATAAATGTGACCATGCTATGCAGTCGCTTAAAAATTCGATGTTATGGGATGAGCAGAGCTATGGTCGTGAATACGATCTGGAGCTCTACATGATTGTTGCCGTTGGACACTTTAATATGGGGGCGATGGAAAATAAGGGTTTAAATATTTTTAATACCAAGTTCGTGCTGGCGCGACCTGATACAGCAACTGATACCGACTATGAGCATATAGAAGGGGTTATTGGGCATGAATATTTCCATAACTGGACAGGTAATCGAATTACATGCAGGGACTGGTTTCAATTAAGTTTAAAAGAAGGCTTTACGGTTTTTCGAGATCAGGAATTTACTGGAGACCAAACCTCTAAAGCGGTTAAAAGAATTGAAGATGTTAAGTTATTACGGATTAGGCAGTTTGCAGAAGATGCTGGCCCTTTATCTCATCCTATCCGTCCAGAGTCCTATATAGAAATAAATAATTTTTATACCTTAACGGTTTATGAAAAAGGCGCAGAAGTTGTCAGAATGATCAGAACCTTGTTAGGTGCAGATGTGTTCAGAAAAGGCAGTGATTTGTATTTTCACAGGCATGATGGGCAAGCGGTGACGTGTGAAGATTTTGTTAAGGCAATGGAAGATGCATCTCAGATTGATCTTGGGTTATTTAAGCGCTGGTATGCACAAGCGGGAACGCCTGTATTAGAAGTGACTGAGAAGTATAACCAGCAGCAAAAAACCTTAACATTAAGTTTAAAGCAAAGTTGTGCACCGTCCCCTGGTCAGCCAATAAAACAAGCATTACATATCCCTGTTAAATTAGGCTTGTTAGCTGCAGATGGCTCTGTTGTTAAAGCTTGTGTTGATGGAAAAGAGGCTGCTGATGAAGTTATTTTAGAGATGACCGAGCAGCAGCAAGATTTTGTTTTTGAACAGCTAGATGAAAAGCCTGTTGTTTCAATGTTAAGAGGGTTTTCAGCTCCGGTTGTTTTAAAAAAGCAGCAAAGTTTGGAACAGCTGGCTTTCTTGTTAAGTTATGACTCTGATACTTTTAATCGCTGGGAAGCCGGGCAAAAAATGAGTGCCCAAGTTATTTTTGGCTTGATTGATGATATTCAACAAGGCAGAGAACTACAACTTAATCCTTTGTTGATTGAGGCTTATGACAATATTCTGCAACAGTCATGGGATGACTTGTCCTATTTTTCGCTGTTGCTCAGTTTGCCGGCAGAAAATTATTTGGCGGGTCAAATGGATGTCATTGATGTTGATGCCATCCATCAGGCCAGGGAATTTGTTAAAGCCACATTGGCTGAGCAGTTACAAACTCAATTCCAAGGATTATATCAACGCTATCATAAAGATGAGTCGGGTCAATTTGATGTAGGGGCTATTGGGCGCAGGCGAATCAAGAATATTTGTTTAAGTTTTTTGCTTGCGCTGGAATCAGAGCAAGGTTATCAGCAGGCTGAAAAGCAATTTACTACAGCAAAGAACATGACAGACCAAATGGCGGCACTTGCTGTTCTGGTTGAAAGTAAAAGCCCGCTCAAAGCAAGCTGTCTGGAAAGTTTTTATCAGCAATGGCAGGATGAGGCATTGGTGATTGATAAATGGTTTACTTTACAAGCCACAAGTAGTGGGGCAGATACCTTCGCGACAGTGCAGGGATTAATGCAACATTCGGCTTTTGATTTGAGCAACCCTAATCGGGTACGCTCATTGATTGGGGCATTTAGTCAGGCAAATCAATTGCATTTTCATGCAGCAAATGGACAGGGTTATCAGTTTTTAGCCGATCAAGTGATTGCATTGAACCGTATTAATCCTCAGGTTGCCTCCAGAATGGTTGCTGCGTTGACGCAATGGAAACGATTTGAGGAAGCTAGACAATCTTTAATGAAATCAGCATTGGAGAGAATTATAAACACGGCTGATATTTCAAAAGATGTTTATGAAATTGCCAGTAAAAGCCTAGTTTAATTGCTTTGAATTTACGACGGTTAATATGGAATGCTGCCTGGCTAACAGATAAGCAGCGCATAGAATGGTATCCGGCATTTTGGTTGCTAAGGCCTAAAGTGTTGGAATTATCACCTTGTTGGCGGCAGGTGAAAATTTTATTGCCGCATAGCTGGATTGCCACTAATACAGGTGGCAGCATGTTTGGTGGTTTTCAAGCCTGTCTGGCTGACCCTATTGCCGCTATGTCATGTATTAAGGTTTTTCCTGGCTATTCGGTATGGACACGTTCATTACATGTCGATTTTAAGTATGAAGGACTTACTGATCTAGTGCTGAAATTCGCCATGTCGCCAGAACAGGAACAACAGATTCGGCTGGAATTAAAGCAAAAAGGAAGAAGTACCCCCAGCTTTGAATATGGGTATTATCTGGTGGATGGTTCTTTATGTACCCGAGTCACTGCCCGTATTGCAATCAGAGCAAAAGGATATAAAGCAACAATTAAGAATTGAGTGTTAAAATAACGATATATTGTGTAACTGTATACCCTGTTCAGGCTTTTAGCCTTGCTTATCAAACAAAATGACAGATGAGCGGGTGTCTACTGAATGGATAACTTTTTATTAAAGAGGAATTTATGCGTAACTGGAAACTGTTACCCGCTTTGGCAGCAGGAGCTATTGTTGTTGCAACTGTTTTATATGTTGCCTTCTACTTTATCTTTCTGGATTTATTGGTTGATTTGTGGTGGTTCAGGTCGCTGGAGCTAGAAGGGTATTATTGGTTAAGGTTACTTTATCGTTTTATTTTGTCGGGTGGAGTTACTTTTCTTTTCTTTGCAATTTTCTATTTTCATTTCTGGATAGCATCGCGCTATTTAGGTTTGAACCCGCCTGATGAAATTTTGCTAGATGTTGATAAAAGACAGCGGTTTCAACGATTTGCCGATGTATTTATGGATGGCTCGGCTAAAGTTTATACCCCACTGTCATTTATACTAGCCATCGTTATTGCCCTGCCATTTTATGACCAATGGGAATCAGCTATTCTGTTCTTTTTTGGGGGCGCTGCGGGGATTACCGAGCCAGTCTATGGCAATGATGTCAGCTTTTACCTGTTTTCTTATCCCGTCTATATTTTAATTCAGCAGGAGTTATTATTTACGGCCATTTTGTTGTTTTTTTTGGTGGGCTGTTTATATTGGTTAGAACATATTTTTGTGCCAAATCAAAAAAGAGAATTAGCCATTGGTGCTAAGGTTCATTTGACGATTTTAATCGGTTTTGTGGTGCTTTTTGTGGTCTGGGGCTTTTTGCTAGATCGCTTTTCCTTGCTCTATGTAGATAGTCATGAACCCGTGTTTTTTGGCCCAGGTTTTGTAGAAATACGCTATCAGTTACCTTTAATTTGGCTATCGATTTTTACCTTTGTAGCGACTGCTGCAACTGCGATTATTTTTATTTTTTCTGAAAAACATCGAGTTAAAACCCCCTTTATTATCTCAGTACTCTCCTTTTTGCTGATTTTAGGTTTGCAGAGGGTTCAGTTGATTCCTGACTTAATGACCCAGTTTATTGTTAAGCCCAGTCCAGTGACAACTGAGAAAGCTTTTATGGAAAATAACATAACAGCAACACTGGATGCTTATGATTTAAATAATATCAAGACCGAAGAGTTTTTAGTTAAGCTAGATGCCAGTCAAGATATTGAAGAATGGAGTACTCAACAACATTTTGAGAACATCCCCGTCTGGGACAGAGAGTATTTGACCGATGGCTATATGCAATTACAAGGGATCAGGCCTTATTATCGATTTATAGAAGTTGATGAAGATCGCTATTTCTTAAACAACCATTTTCAACAGGTGAATTTGGCTGCAAGAGAAATGAATATCAATAAATTGCCTCTGGAAGCTCAAAACTGGGAAAATACTCATTTACGTTATACCCATGGTTATGGCGCGGTAGTCACTCCTGCCGCGCAAGATGCAGCAAAGCCAATTATCTGGTATTTACGTGATCTGAATATGTCTTCAACCATGGGCTTCAGTGTTAAATATTCTGATATTTATTATGGTCAGGAAGAGTACAAATATGCGATTGTTCCAAATAAGCTAGATGTGATGGAGCTTGCGGGTACCGACCCTAGTCTGAGCGAAGGTTACAAAGGAAATGCTGGTGTTCCTATTCCGTCTTATTTTAGAAAGGCGTTATTGGCCTTTTATTTTAAAGATGAAAAAATATTCTTTTCTAATAATATAAGTCAGCAGAGTAAAGTGTTATTGCGTAGAAATATCATTGATCGCATTAATACCATTACCCCGTTTTTACATTTAGATCGAGACCCTTATTTAGTGATAACTAAAGACAGGTTTTATTGGGTGCAAGATGCTTATACCTTGTCGAATACCTATCCTGTTTCAAAACCAGCGGCACATGACTATCTGGATGGGACGCATAAGTTTAATTACATCCGTAATTCAGTAAAAATTATAGTGGATGCATATGGTGGTCAGGTGAAATATTATATTTCAAATCCTTCAGACCCCATTATTAATGCCTATAGTCGAGCATACCCTGGAGTATTTCAAGATCTGGAGGATATGCCAACAGATATAAGACAGCACTTACGTTATCCGCGTGATTTGTATCATATGCAAATGAAAGTGTATGCAAAGTATCACCAGACAACCCCGGCATTATTTTATGAACAGGCTGAAACATGGCAGTTCGCTACGGTTAATAAAAAGCCTGTATTGCCATACTTTATTACCATGGACTTTAATAATTGTAATGACAGGGAGGAGTTTGTGATGATTAATCCGATGACTCCCGTTCATCGGGATAACTTGAGCATGGTGGGTGTCGCGGGTACGGCAGATAATGAGAATTGTACTGATGCTTATAAGCCAGGTATTACGATTTACAAGTTTAATAAGGATATACAGGTTAATGGACCTGCGCAGGTTGATGCTTTGATTGACCAGAATCCAGAAATTTCAGAACAATTTACTTTGTGGGATCAGCATGGGTCAAGAGTGGAGAGAGGCCGGATGATTATTTTGCCCATGAAGAATTCAATTCTTTATGTGCAGCCAATTTATATGATTTCTACCAAAACCAAGATACCTGAGTTGACTCGTGTTATCGTTTCTATTGGAAATGAAGTGGTGATGGATAAAACCCTATGGTCAGCGTTTAAACGCTTGAAAGATGTTTTTATTAAAGAGCAAGAATCTAGCGTTACGGGAACAGGGACTTCTGTAGGCGGTGGTGCGGAATGATTAAACAATAATTCCTTGTAGGGTGATGGGTGTAGGGAATCAATTCCATCCCCATCCAGTGCTCTGAAATGACAGGAAAAGCCGATGCGGCGGCGCTGTCAGTCTTATCCTGCTGTAGTTTTAGCTGTTTTAATGATATTGAGGTCAGCTTGGGGTGTTGTTAACCCCCAATCTGTTGAGACCTCGGTTTCTATTTTAAAACTAGCTGACAGAGCTGGTCTTCAAGTTCTATTCTTTTTGCCAGGTTTTCACCTAAACTCGATAAATCTGATTCCAGCTCATCCGTTTTAAGGGTGGGTTTGTGGTCATCGTATTTATCATTGAAGGCAATAACGGATTCAGTGGTTTTTGAAAACTCAGGGTAAATGTTTTTAGCGGCAGTTAAAACCGCTTCCCTACGCTCCGTTCCAGATAATAAATGTTCATAAACTCCAAAGTGACCTAAAGAAACATAATCAATTAACAGTTGAGAGAACTGGGTCAGTATTGATTGTGTTTCTGATGAACATGGAAAAGGTTTAAGGTCTGCAACTTTGCAGTATAAGGACCATACCTGATGTCTTTCCTGTTGTAATTCAGAAACTAAATGTTGATTATGTTGACGTCTATCGGGGTTTATTTGCATAACAGCAGACATAAGCGACTCCTTTTTGTTAGTTGCTAAGTTAAATTTATGTTATTTATTAACAAAATTCAACAATTATTTAAAATATAAGGCTTTTATATGTTTTTTGTCTCTATTATTATCCCCACATTTAACCGTTCTGAACTATTAAAGCGGGCATTGGCTTCGGTATTTAAGCAGACAATTTCTGACTATGAAGTTATCGTTATTGATGATGGCTCTACTGATGAAACGGCTGAAATGATTCGGGAACTATACCCGGATGTAAACTACATTTATCAGCAAAATAAAGGGGTAAGTAGCGCGAGAAATAAGGGCTTGGAGTTAGCCAAAGGGGACTGGATGGCTTTTTTGGATTCAGATGATGAATGGATGCCTGAGAAATTACAGAAGCAGTTAAATTTATTAAAGTCAGATCCTGAAAAAAGAGTTTGTCATACTGAAGAAGTCTGGATTCGAAATGGGGTCAGGGTGAATCAAATGAAAAAGCACCAAAAAGCAGGGGGCTGGATTTTTCCGCAATGCTTGCCTTTATGTGCGATGTCACCTTCTTCAATTATTATTCATCGATCAGTTTTTGACGATGTTGGGGACTTTGATACTCAGTTGCCCGCCTGTGAGGATTATGATTTGTGGTTGCGGATAACAGCAAAATACCCCGTACTGTATATAGAAGAACCACAAATATTGAAATATGGAGGGCATGAGGATCAATTGTCCCGGAAATACTGGGGGATGGATCAGTATCGAATTTCAGCATTGCAAAAAGTGATTAAAGAAAATGAATTAAGCAGTGAAAATAAACAACAAGCCATCGCCATGTTGTTAAAGAAGGCTAAAATATTTCAGCAGGGTGCGTTAAAGCGAGGAAAGTCGGAGCAAGCCCAGTATTATCAGCAGATAATAGATTCGATAAGCTAATATGCCTGTGAACAAACTACAGATTTCTCGTTCCCATCGTATTCGCTGGGAACGCATGTTGTGCTGTGACCCTAGTCAGGTAGGTATTCCCGCGCGGCAGCTCAATGCCATTAAGTTAAGAGAAATACAGCGTGGGGCGCAGTGCTTTAGCCTGCTATTTTTAGCTATGAATGCAGGCTAAAGCACTGCGCCCCTACGGACTAATCCCTTAGCTTAATGGCAGTGGCGCGGGAGCATGGGCCCAAGATGGGTCAGTTTTTGCTAAGCTGTGCTTTGTTAATAGCCATATAAGCTAATAACCTTAAGATGCATTGTGCAGTATCTTATGCAATGCAGGAAAATTAGAATAGTGTATATAGATAAGGCTTATGAAAAATCAAAGTTCGATTAATGTTTTTGTTTTTACCGCACTAGCGTGTGAGGCGAAAGTGATAATTAATCAATTTAAGTTAAAAAAAGAAAATAGTCGGCATCCTTTTTCGATATATAAAAACGATAAAATGATTTTAGCGGTTACTGGGATAGGAAAAGTAGCAATGGCTGCTGGAGTTGCATATACCTTGGCACTATTTTCTGAGTCATCGTTGCCAATATTAGTTAATGTTGGCATTGCAGGGCATAAGAGTGCCGCTGTTGGTGATTTGTTCATTAGCTCTAAAGTAGTTGATGCAGACTCAGGAAGAGTTTTTTATCCTCAGCTTATCGGTGTTAATTGGCCTGAGAGTCGTGAGATCAGAACCAGTGTCGCCCCCTGCACCGATTACGGTGATGATTGTCTTCATGATATGGAAGCATCCGCTTTTTATGAAGTGGCAGTTAAATTCACTAGTAGTGAGCTTATTCATTGCCTTAAAGTGGTGTCAGATAATGAAGAGTCCTCGGTTGATCAGATACAGCCTAAAATAGTGATTGAATGGCTATCCAGGCATGAGCTTGAGATTGGGGCAATATTTGTTCGTTTGCTAGAATTGCGGGCTGCAATTGCAGTAATTGAATTGCCAGAATTTAACAAAATAGTAAATAATTGGCATTTTACGGTAAGTGGGACGGTGAAATTGCAGGCTTTGTTGAAGCAATGGCATGTTTTGACTTCAACCGAATGGGAGGTTGATGTGACTGAGTATCAAACGGGAAAAGATTTGTTGCGCAACCTAGAGGCAGAAGTTGGTCGTTTGCGCATTATTTTATAAAAAAATAGAAAAATTAAAAAACTCTTAAGCCTATGATTGTTAGGGGTATTATTTTTTTATTGCGACTGACTGTGTTTTATAATAGCTACTAGTTAAAAAAAAACGCGCAATTTAGTGGCTATTGCGCTATAGTGATCCTGCCTGCGTTGGCTCTAAGCTGGTTTTCTAAGAACACCCTGTAATTGGCTCATCTATGAATCCTTATAATGTCATCAGCACGCGATTTATTTTTTTATTATATTTTGAGGATTTCAAAAAATGGCAACTGGTACTGTAAAATGGTTTAACGAATCTAAAGGTTTTGGCTTTATCTCTCCTAACGAAGGTGGAGAAGACGTATTTGTTCACTTTAGAGCAATCGTTGGCGACGGTTTCAAAACTTTAGCTGAAGGCCAAACTGTAGTTTATGAAGTAGAAAACGGACCAAAAGGTCTGCAAGCTGCACAAGTTCAGCCTCAGTAATAAACAGTTAAACTGTTTATTAAAAAAACCTCACTTCGGTGAGGTTTTTTTTTGCCTGTGGTTTTTTATTGATAAAGCTTGGATATCCGAGAATGCCAGCTGTAGGCTGGCTTTAAGCGGACGTAGTGTAAAGCCTAGAAAAAACCATTTTTAGTGATTGCAATAATAAAGATAGAAATAAAGCAAATAATTGCAGCAACAAAAGCAAGCCAGCGTTTTATGCCGCTAAAACGCATAGCCATAACGCCTAAGCCGATATAAGCGAGTAATAAAACAAATTTGGAAACAATCCAGCCAAACTCGCCTGCCAGCCAGTTCCCCTGAATGACTAAGGTGATACCACTAAGAAGTAAGATGGTATCAATAACATGAGGGGCAATCTTGATAAACTTGTTTTGTAATAAAGAGGGTTTAAAAACAGATAAACCTATACGGCTAGTAAAGCTAATAAAGGATGAAAAGATAAAAATAAGATGGATTAATTTGATCATTGATTTTGTGTAATATAAGGAAAAAAGAGAATTGTTCGCTTAACTCTGATTATATCAACACATCCGAATAAATTAATACTGAATTGTTATATTCTTATTTGAAGGTTTAAGCTCGGGTAAGAAGGTGGTATCTCATGATCTCCTATTTCGCTAGGGTGAACAGGAAAACGCTCAAATAAAGCGGCTGAGAGAGCGAGTGTTCATTGGCTTATGCTGCAAGGCGCTGTGTGTAGTCCCTGTGCACTTAAGTTCGGCATTCATGTCTCACACCCGTGCTGTGTGGCTGAGGCTTGTATAGCAGGCAATCAAGACTGTGGAGTATACCTTCCGTGGTCTTTTTCTCAATACCACTACCAGCTTAGCCCCAGAGTCATAAAAAGTATAACCAACGATAACGTGGCTGCATTTTGAAAAACTTCATCCCAGTCATAGTGGTTGTCTTCATTCATGAGTTCTTCAATTCTATTGTGAATTTGGTCTTGCATATGGGTACGTGAGTGCATGATATTTCCTCATTTAAATAGTTTATTTATAACTTCTCATTTGTCCGACTAATACGCCCTGGATTTCAACCTGAGAGGGAGCAAAGCGCATGGCTTGCATATTTTTATTAGCGGGGATTAATACCGTTTCATGTGGGTATTGTTCAATATATTTTAGAGTGGCTTCAGTTTTGTCTATTAAGGCAACCACCACCTGTCCATTTCTTGCCTGGCTTTGCTGTTCAATAATGACCCAGTCACCATCAAAAATGCCAATATCTATCATAGACTCTCCTTTTATTTGCAGGATATAACAGGGTTGCTCTGTTTTAATTTCATCTGGAATAGACATATAGCTAATATTTGGAATGGCTTCTATGGGTGAGCCTGCAGCAATACAACCAATAAAAGGAGTTCCTTGTCTCTCTGGGTCAAGCTGAGTTGATTCGGTTGGATCATAATCATCCTGCTTAATTAAGCGCACACCTCGTTGTTTACGATTGGGCGCTTCAACCAAGCCTGCGTTAATAAGGCCTTGAATATGTTTATGTAAAGAACCGCGAGATTTTAAACCCATTGCAAAACACAGCTCATCCAGAGTGGGTGGGCTGGTAAAGCTATCTTGATGGCTGAGAAGAAAGTCTAGAACTTGCTGTTGCTTTCTTGTTAGGTTGCTTGCTTTACTCATACTTGTTCTCTATTCGTTTTTGTTAATAGTAGAACAAGAACGAAGAGAGAACAAGTATTTATTTTGTTTTTATGGAATTTTTCTACCTTAATGTTGTAGGTGTTTGATACATTAAAGAATTTCTGTTTTTATTAAACAGTGTTTCGTGCTTGATAGGGTAAAGCGAGGACCTGCCGATTATTGTAGCTTAAAGATCACTGCCATTTAGTTAAGCTGAAGCATAGGATGCGCTTCGTACCTCAGCACATTCTATGCTAATAATTGTTTTAACTTAATGGCTGCTTTGTTACGGCAGAAAAGCGGTGTTTTTGTGTGCTTGGGCTGTAAGCTGCTAGCAGAAGATAGGGCCTAAGATGAATACTCAATAAATTCAAATATTTTTACAACTTGTTTAACACCTGTTTCTCTACGGGCAATTTCTGTTGCAACCAGTCCTTCATTTTTATGCACCAGACCGAGTAGATAGACAACGCCATTTTCTGTAATAACTTTGACTCTGGTTGCATCAAAGCCAGGCAGGTTATTAATATTGCTTAATGCTGATTTTACCTTGGTGGTAATCAGGGTGTCATGAGAGCGGCTAGTAAAAGAGGATGGAGGAGCAATGGTTAGCTCATTATGTACCCGTTTTACCCCAGTTATGGTTTGCACAATAGAAATGATTTTATTGCGCAATTGTTCTGTAGGTGCTTCGCCAGTGACCAGAACAGTCCCATTATAAGCGGTGACATTAAAGTGACATTCGCCACGGGTATCATCGTGTGAATTAAGTTCGATTCCTGCATTAATTTCTATGCGCTCATCATTCATTAAGGATTTGCTGGTTCGGCGGTCATGTAATAATGACAGGCCTGTTATTTCAGCCCCTCCTGTCATTAGAGTTGAGCATCCTGTTAGCAGGGTGGAAATAATAATGAAGAGAATGGAATGTTTCATGCTTTGTATTTATCCGCCAAAAAGTTGTTGGTCAATTAAGTCGCATAGGCAATGAGTTACAAGTAAATGTACTTCTTGAATGCGAGCGGTAGATTCTGAAGGAACCCGGATTTCAATATCCGTCTCATTCAATAAAGAGGCCAGTGCTCCACCATCTTTTCCTGTTAAGGCAATCACGCTAAGACCTTTCTCATGTGCAGCTTTTACCACGCTAAGAATATTGCCTGAATTACCGCTACTGGTATAAACAAGTAAAATATCACCTGCCTGGCCTAATGCACGTAATTGCTTAGAAAAAACCTCATTAAAATGGTAGTCATTTGCGATTGAGGTAATAGTCATGGTATCAGGAGTAAGGGCTATTGCAGGTAGCGCCGGGCGTTCACGTTCAAAACGATTAAGCATTTCTGAGGAAAAGTGCTGTGCATCGCCTGCAGAGCCGCCATTGCCACAGGTGAGGACTTTTTTATCGTTAACAAGACTGTCGACTATCTTTTGAGAGGCAAACTCTATGAGCTCACATAAGCTAGTCATAGATTCTTGCTTGGTTTGTATGCTGTCTGAAAAATGATTAATGATTCTGTCTTGTAAACTCATAGATGTGTGTATTTAAGAATAAAAATAAAAGACCTGATAGATAAAGATGTCTCATACTGATGCCTCTGACTCTAATTAAAATCGAAGGTTCAGGTTTGAAATGCATTTTTGATCCAGTTAATGTCTGTATCGCTAGACATGGCTAGAACATCAAAGCGAACTAAGCTATCTATTTTATTGCTTGATAAATAGTACTGAGTAGTCGCTATTATACGGGATTGTTTTTTTTTCGAGATACTTTCAACGGCACCCCCATATTTGTTTGATTTTCTAAACCTGACCTCAACAATTACCAGTGTTTTATTATCTTTCATAATAAGGTCAAGTTCGCCGTATTTACACTGGAAGTTTTTTTCAATCAGGCGCAGCCCTTGATTTAACAAATAATTGCAAGCCAGCAGCTCAGACCTTTCACCACGAACTAAGTGTGAGGGACGCGGTTTGTTTAGCATTATGGCTAAAAACCTTCTGTATCAGTCAAGTCGGTATTTGTTTCGACAGTTGACGGCTGTTGTAATACGACTTGGGCATCAACAAACTTTGCGCAAGCTAATTCTCGGGTAATCCTATTTTCCCTGTTCAGGGATAAAGAGCCTGTTGCCCCTAAGTATGGGGTGCTGCTAATCTGTTCAAGCTGTGTAATGAGGTTAAAAGAATCTATGCCGAGAGCAATTAATCTTAAATACTTGGCTGGGATGTGTTGCCAGCTATCACGTAATGCTTGCTGGCTAAGTTCACCAGTATAGATGTCGGCAAATAGCCAGGGGATGTCACAAAATACAATGCTATTTAGATCTATATCAGCTGAAGGGTTAGGGGTTCCAGTATATATTTGTGGAGTGGCGTAGACAGGAACGCCAGTTGCTCGATGAAAGCGTAATTGAGGATAAATTGAGCGGGCTTTCTGTGCACTGGCAGACAAGAAAATTGCATCAACATCTGTGCGTCTACGTTCTGTAAATTCAAGGTTTTTTGCTAAAAACTGTTTAAGTCTGCGGTAGCGATATTGGCTTTCAGTCAGATTAAGCAGGTCTTTAATCGGTTCAGAAAAATCATTTTCCTTGCTATTGTAATGCTGTATTTCAAGAACTGTCCCTCCTGTTTGTTGCCAGTCTTCACTAATATAGCTAGCTGTACGCAAGCCATTATTAGTTTCTGGTGTTAGCAGCAGTACGTTTTTTATGCCATCAGTACGGGCTTTGCTGGTTATTTGTTTGCTTTCATCTATCGGACTGAGCCCAAATTGAAATAAATTATTTTTAGCCAGGTTGGGTATATGGTTTAAAGCCAGTACGGGTATAGTTAAATCAACACCTAGAGCAAGGTCCTGAATGTTGTCTTTGCTGAGTGGGCCTATTACCAGCTCAGCCCCTTCAGAGATGGCTTGATAATATAAATTAATCGCATTATTTGCCGAGCTGTCATAAAAACGAATACTTGGCTGATAGCTTGATTGGGAATGTTGATAAGCCGCCATAAATCCTGTTTTTATGGTTTCAGCCGCTTTTGCAAAGCGGCCTGATTCGGGTAGTAATAGCGCAATTGCATTGGGTCTCTTAAAGGTATTTTGTAGGCCTTCAGAGTATGATTGTATAAAGCCAGCATTAGCAGGGTGTTGAGGAAATAACTGCTGCCATTCAATTATAGCAAGCTGATATTCAGCAGAATTTTGCTGAGGTTTATACTGTTTTAATATATTGGCCAAATTCATCCAGCCTCTTAAAATCGGGGGGGTAGACGCTTGTTGATCAAGAGTTTGTGATGATAGCAATCCCAGAGTGTCTAAGATAACGGTATTGTTCTCTTTTCTTTGTTGAGATGTCTGCAGTAAGGGTGTCAGTTCAATGCGGGCTTGAACACTTTGTAATAAATTTCCTGTTAAGGAGTGTGCAAAAGCTAAGGACTGATAAAAGATGATTTGATCAGATGTATTTAGATTATAAGGCTGGGTGATTGTTAAGCGCTGGAGTGCTTTTTCTGTTTCACCATTACTCAGGTCGATTTGAATTATAATTAAATTTAATTTATTGCGTTGCTGAGCTGATAATAAGCTTGGCTTGATTGGCTCTATAAGTGCTTGAGCAGAAGGGCTGTCTCCCGATTGTATATAAGCTTCGGCAGCTAAAAGACGATAATCATTGCGGTAACTCGGTTTTGTCTCTGCAAGTGATTGGTATAAACTTGCAGCTTGTTTATGTTGACCTTGTTGTGAGAAAGCCTCAGCTTTAATTGCTTCACTAGTATATAAGTGGCGTTGAGTAGGAGAGGCAACGCAGCCAGTCAGCAAAGATAAGCAGACAGTAGATAAAACTATATAATGGCGGTTCATAAATAGACTAGCCTATTGATTGGGTGTGAGGGATGTTAAATCCAGACGCCTTAGTATTAAATAAGAGAACAAATTATCAGATGTGCGGTAAATTATACGTTGTTGCAACGCCTATAGGCAATTTAGCCGATTTTAGCTATAGAGCGGTAGAAATTTTAAAAGCTGTGGATTTGATCGCAGCAGAAGATACTCGGCATGTGAAAATGTTATTGCAGCATTATGCCATTAGCAATAAGCTACTTGCCTTGCATCAACATAATGAAGAAAAAGCTGCGCCAGGTTTAATTGAGAAGATTAAAAGCGGGATGAATATCGCCCTGGTCTCAGATGCAGGGACCCCCTTATTGAGTGACCCAGGAATGCCGCTGGTTAAATTAGCCCGGCAAGAAGGCATAGAGGTCTCGCCAATTCCTGGGGCATGTGCGTTGATTGCAGCGTTATCAGTATCAGGACTGCCCGTTACACGATTTATATTTGAGGGTTTTTTGCCAAGAACCTCATCGGCAAGAAAAGCCTTTTTTAGTGAAAGGAAAAGTGAGTCTGCAACCTGGGTTTTTTATGAATCCAGTCATCGGATTTTAGCTGCACTAGAAGATTTGGCCAGTGTTATCTCGGGAGACCGTCGAATCGTTGTGGCTAGAGAATTAACTAAGTTATTTGAAACCGTGGTCAATGACTCTTTAGATAATGTACTGGAGAAAGTTAAAGCCGATAGCAATATGCAAAAAGGCGAGTTTGTTGTGCTAGTTGAAGGTGCCTTGATTGAAAAAAATGTCTCAGAGATAACTGAAGAGCAAAAAAGAGTATTGTCTGTTTTATTAAAAGAGAGCACGATTAAAACAGCTGTTGCCATGGCGGTTGAGATAACGGGAGCAAGGAAAAAAGTCTTGTATCAGGCCGCTTTGGGTATGAAGGAGGTTTTAAATGGTATGTAAGAAAATTTCAATTCGTATTATCGGGCCTAAACTGAGCTGAGAAAAATTATGGTGAAAAATAATTGGACGAAGGAACAGACAATTATTGCATTTAATGTGTATTGTAAAATACCCTTTAAAAAAGTAGTAAAAGTCATCCCATAATAATTAAATATGCACATATTATTGGTAGGTCTCCTTCTGCTTTAAATATGAAAGTTGGAAATTTTGGTAGGTTCGATCCTGAGCTGCGGAGAAAAGGAATTGTAGGGCTATCAAATAGAAGTAAATTAGAAGAAGGGGTCTGGAATAGTTTTCATGGAAATTGGGGGACGTTAGCATTTGAAAGTGAAAAGTTAATTGCTAAGTTTGAGATGAAAAATGTTGAAGAAAGTGCCCATATTTCTCTTGAAGACATACCTATGGGTATTGAGCGAGGTTAAGTCTTCCCTCCTTATTAATTGCGAGTCATATCATTCCTTGGAGCGAAAATATAAGGGAAAGGCTAAATCCAAAAAATGGATTATGTCTGAATTCTTTACATGATAAGGCGTTTGATAAAGGGTTATTAACAATAACAACAGACTATAAAATCAAACTTTCAAATAAAATCACGACACAATCAGAAGACATCTGTATACAAGAGTTTTTTTTAAAATATAACCATCGTAGCATCAATCTTCCTGATAGGTTTTTGCCGAATAAAGATTTTTTAAAGTTTCATAATGAAGAGGTTTTCAAAAATGAACCTGATTACCCATCACTTTCCGCCACTGTGTAGTCCTTTAATTTGAATGGGTAACAGGTAGGAGCGTCCGCCCTCGGCGCGATTTTAAATAGAGCTTTTGATCTAAAGCAAGAGCCTGTTATATTCGCGCCGAGGGCGGACGCTCCTACATCAGAGTTGTCCTGGAAATCATTCCTGCATTGTTCGTTATCAGCAGCCAATACTGTCTATGGAAATTGGCTGAAGATTATGGGTAATCAGGTAAATGAATGAGATGATCGTGTTAGACGTGAATTATATTATGGGAAGCAGAACGGTTGAGGTTATTTTATTAAAAAATGGCGGTAATAGACAGCTTTGTTAGGTCTATAATTATGAAGGTATTCATTTTAGGTTGTTTGAAGACTTAATTTCTTTAATACAGTTTTTTTGTGAAGGTAAGGACACATATAAAGACTTTATTTTGGAAGCAGATTTAGATGGTTTTCTGAAAAACATATATAAATTAAAGAAATAGCCAGGTAGGATAGGCAATATTTTTTGCCCACCATGATTCTGCCTCAATGGTGAGCAATAAGATCTGCTAACCCTACTTGGCAGCAGGATTACTTGAGTAAAAAAACATGGATTCTTTGATAACCCTAAAGGTATTTTATTACTCCCTTTTATGACAGAAGAATTTAAATAAAAAAATCAGAAATATCTGAAATTGTTGGTGTTAACTCAACAAATGGCGAAACCTGAAAAATAGGTGATGAGATGATAAACTCAGAAGATTTAAAACAAGAAATTGAACAATTGGATGCAAGTTGCCTGGAATTGGTGTATCGATTATTACAACAATTTCCTCATAAGAAAAATACAAAGTCAGAAATAAATCCCATGGATTTTTCTCGTCCTATTGAATTTGTAGAATCTGCTAGTGACAGTGACTTGGCCTATACAGATGTTGAAGATGCCGCTGAATACGGTAAACAATTAAGAGAGTCTGCGTGGAATAGAAAGCATCAAAATGACTGATTATTTGCTTTGTGATAGCTGCGTTATTATCGATTTTATGAATGGGCGTAGCCAAGAATTAGATGAGTTGATAAATAACGGAACTATTTTATTTATTAACTCAATTATCGAAATGGAGTTAATACAAGGGGCGCGAGATAAAAAGGAGTTGCGTATTATTGAGAACAAATTACATGGATTTCGTTTACTCAATATGCAACAAGATATTTTTGATTTGGCAACAGAGCTTGTACGCAATTACCGCTTATCACATAATTTAGCCTTGCCAGATGCTATCATTGGTGCAACAGCTATTTTTTATCAAATGCCATTATTTACATATAACCGTAAAGATTTTAAATTTTTGCCTGAGATTCAGTTGCTCAAGGGTGATTAGTATAAAATCTTATAGAGTAGGTTATGGGGGGGCGAGCAAGGTCGATAATTCCAGCAAGGGAAAGTCCTGCTCGAGGTGATAGGGTCGAGCCTTGCCTCTTGCCTAGAAGAATAGCCAGTCAGGTAGGGTGGGCAATTTTTTCTGCCCACCATGATTTTTCCTCAATGGTGGGCAATAAAGCCTGCCCACCCTACCTGGTTGTCGAACGATATCTGTTTAGAAAATTTTAAGCCGTTGTTAAATTTGTAAAGGTTTTGTGGAATTAATAGCTTTTTCATGAAATCTCTCTGCGCAATTTTTTAGAACCGCACAGGTAAAACCATATTTATCAACTTTGTCACTCAGTACTTCGGGTAAGGAAGCAAAGTTTTTATATTCTGTATTTAGTAAATCAGCTGCATGCATTAATACTTCTGTTTCATTTCCTGCAAGATCAATTGTATCTAAAACACCCTGAACACGCTGAATTCCCCTTTTAATATCCCAGTCGACATTTCCTCCTTGTTCAGAATAATGCAGTTTGTCCTCATAATGACGCCGTAGAATTTCGGATTTAATTTCATTAAATAATGCTGCCTCCATAAAAAATCTCCGTCGTTGAAAATAATAAAAGTGTAGGCGTATAGTGTAAAAGGTGGGGATGCTTTAGTGCTGCGCTCGTATTTAGGCGTATCACGAGACTGAATTATTTGCTTTTTGCAAAGTACTCAACGATCTTCCTTGGCAGCGTCAAGGCTGAGGGTTTTTACTCCCTCAGTCTGCTTTGTTAGATAGTTATAATCAAATGTTTAGTATTGATCATTTAGGTATTGAATCAAATCTGTCATGGTCACTATGCCTACAACCTGTTGCTGTTGGTCGACAACAGGAAGTGAATGAAAGCTGCCCTCAGCAAGAATTTTAGATGCTTCTCTTACCGTTGCAGTATTGCTTAGTGTCGTGAGATTAGTCACCATAACATCTTGTATAGTAAATTGTTGATCCACTATTGCATCCACTGTGCGCTCATCGGCACCGCTAATAACGATATTCAACTTCATTAGGTCTGTAAAACTTATCAGCCCAATTAATTTATTTCCATCAACAACGGGCACATGGTGAATGCTAGATTCACAAATAATATGACGAACATCACTTAACTTTTGCCCTTGATGAACAGAGACAACCTTAGTAGACATAATTTTTGTGATTGGGTCATTCTTTTTCATAATACTTACTCCGCTAAAAAACTCTCCATGCTTGCATGTATGGGAAATATATTTATTGATCTATATCAATAAATATGAACATTTATATTTTTTATAGGGACAGCAATGTTTAATAGGGTTATCCAAATTGACGCTATACTCAATTGCGGTGCTGCTATCGTGTTTTTTTGGAATTTAATCTGCGGCAAATAGCTGCTGGCTTAAGGCGGTACTAATAAGCGTAGCTAAAGAAGAAGCCTGGTAGGGTGGGCAAGGTTTTTCTGCCCGCCATGATTTGGATTCAATGGTGGCAATAAAACCTGCCTACCCTTGGCTAAAATTTATGATTTCCTGATTACGCATGAGTCTCAGGCACTTTAAAACAACAGTAAGACATAAATAGCTTCTCCGTGTGTTTCGTGGTTGATATGTCATTAATAAGCGAGAATTGATTATTAAACTGAGGTTTTCCAGATACGTAGAGAGGTAGCATGCAACGTCTCTACAAAATGTCTGACTCTAGGTTTTTAAACAAAAAGATACAGGGTTAGGTACGAGTCTCAGATATTTTAGAGCGCCAGTAATACAAGCTTCACACTCCATCTCGGTAAAGTAAGTCTTGATCCAGGCGTTGAAAAAGGCTGAAGCTTGTGGGTAATCAGCACTTTAATCCTTGGCGGACACCCAGCTACGAGTAATAATTAATACCAAGTCAATCGTCATACTGGCAGGGATCGCCAGTATCCAGAGCACATGGATGTGATTCGGTCACTCAACAATGACCACCGTTAACATCCTTGTCACTGGATCTCGGCATCCATGCCAAGATGACGCTTTCTGAGGGAAGGGCTTAGTATAACAATAAGTAAAATTAACCTTTGTTACTTAGAAGATCTGATTTTGATTCAAAGATGCTTTTAAAATTCAAGGAGGGTATCCTAGGAGCCGGTCGAAATCAGCCGTTTTTAAGGTACTTTCCTTTCCTATTAGATTCTATTTGTTTTGTTGTCAATAATCCGAGCCATAATATTCCCGAAAAACAGGATATTATGGCGTATGATCAACTTGCTCGAGCAAATAATCAAGCTCCGTTTTTATTTCAGTTATCCAGCTTGTCCCTTTTTAATTTTTTAATGATATTCAAACCTTTTTTGCGTTGAAAAGAGATAACATCAAGTTTTCTTTGAAAATCCAGAGCCTTTTTCTTATCTTCCTCGTTAGCCAGTTTTTCTTTTAATGATCTTTTCTTTTTTTTAAGCTCTTTTAGAATGCCTTTAAGAGAGGTTATTTGATCAAACTGTTCCTTTTTCTTCAGATTCAAGAGCTGTTGGGCTATTTCAATCAATATTTTAGTTTTCATTTTATACCTTAAAGGTTATGGGATTTTTTCATATCGATTAACTCATCAACGTCGTCGTCATTCAGCATGATAGATCGTTCAGCTTTTTTCATTGTTAAATCACCCCTGGAAAATAATGCTTCAGCCATTTGAAGCAAATTTTTAGTCACGTCATAAACATATGCCGAATCATTCATTAGCGATGTTGCCATCAGCGGCGAAATTCGATTCTCACGTATCAAAACTTCTAGCATTCCATTGGTGGTGGTATCGTTCTCTTCCATTTCTAACTTAATAGTGCCAAGTGAGAGTACACTTAGGGTATCATCTTTGGTATATTCCATCTCCGATATTTGACGCAATACAGAGCCTAAGAAAATACGTATTTTATTGTATTCGGCACGGATATATTCGTTATCTGAAGCAATATATTGCGACATGTTTTTATGTAAATGCTTAGTGTCTTTTATCGCTTCAACAATATCTCGGCAAGCAGCACGCAAAACAAAAAGTTCTTCGTTCTGCTCGGGAGTCATTACCATGACAGCCCGACTGATATAAGCAATGATCTCACCATATAAGTGTTTTATATTGCTGTTGTACTGCTCATCAATATTAATTTCAATTGCCTGCCTGTTTTTTATAATGATCGATTTCAGATCTTTGTCTGACAAAATATCATGCCGATGCAAGCTAAGACCATGTGCGATGATAGCAAAAGCATTGTCATACAGATGTATGGATTCTTTACGTACTGCCTCTATTGCCGTATCAGGGAGTTCAAGTGCAGCGCTATTAAGGTAGATGGGATCTGTTGTACGAACTTTTCTTTCTGGTACTAGTTTTGAAACCAGACGAATAAGTTGGTTGATCATGGGTACCATGATGATCACCCCTGAGACATTAAATATAGTGTGGAACACAGCTAGTTTTAGAGTGAAATCATCTTCTGCCAACCCCAGGGTGGTAGCAATCGTATTAACCAAGTCCATAATAGGGTTCATCAAGGCAATAAAGACTATACCTGCTGCCACTTTAAACAACACATCGGCCAAGGCCAGACGTTTGCCATTGGTATTGGATGTAAATGAGCCCATGATGGCTGTAATTGTCGTACCTACATTGGCGCCTATGACTAAAGCAAGTGCATTAGCATAAGTGATCTGTTCAACAGAAAGTGCGGTAATTACCAGCACCAGTGTGGCATGGCTAGACTGCATAATAATCGTGGCCAATATGCCGATCAGTGTAAAGACCAAAATACCTGCCAAGCCTTCCATAGCGTAATCAGTCAAATTGATTTGGTTCTGAAAGGTTTCAAAGCCTTCTTTCATGTAATGAATGCCTAAAAAGAGAAAGCCCAATCCGGCTAAGATATAGCCCACCCCTTTTAAAGATTTTGTTTTTTGAAAGATTAGAACTACGCCAAACACTAGCATAGGCATGGCATAGGCAGAAATTTTCACCTTCAAGCCCAAGCCTGCAATCAACCAGGCACCTGTTGTTGTGCCTACATTAGCTCCAAAAATAATCCCCATACCTTCTACCAGTCCAATCAGACCAGAGCTTAAAAAGGAAATAGTAATCACTGATACTAGCGAACTGGATTGCATGATAGTCGCTGCAGTAAAGCCAAAACTCAGGCTTTTCCACATTTTATTGGTACTCTTGCGTAATAATTTTTCAAGAGTGCCACCAGTGAATGCAGCAAAGCCTTCTTGCAGGGCAAACATCCCAAACAAAAAGATCGCCACACCTGCTGATATTTCTTTGAAATTTGGACTAATCCAGAATCCATAGGCAAGAATGACAAGTATCGTGGGTAATAGTATTTTTCTAAGCATGGGGTAAATAGATCTCCTGTGTAATAATCTTGTAACATAACTGTAATATTACAGTTATGTTACAGTTATATTGAAGGTTTTTACACTATTCCTTATAAAGTATTTCTGATGACGACTGTGTTCTGAATCTATAAAGCAAGATATTGGAGAAAACTAAGCTATTGCTTGCTTGTTATTCTATTTTCAAGCTTGTTCATTAGGAGGTCGGGGAATGTTTTCTGTTGGCAGTGCTTTTTATACTAAATTGATAGCCGTACCTGATTGCGTATGAGTCTCAGCCATTTTATAAAAACACCGATTCAACTGTTATACGTCATCTTGGCAGGGACCTGGTGTGCTGTATATGGCGGAAGCTCATGGGGAATCAGGTAGCCGTATGCATGATTAAAAGTGCAGTTTTGCATCATATCTCAATGTTACGCATGCAAAGAGCAAGCCCCGGCAGATTTATTGTCTTGAATAAAGTAATGGTAAGCGATGTTTTTAGTGATTCCATGTGTTCACTCTGAATATCTTGCCGTTTCTAGGTAAAACCCACATTTGATATAAAGACACAAACCAGGTGATCGCAGAGCATAGGCTGTAGCCTATACCAGAAATAATGGTTAGCCAGGCGAATTCTGGGGCTATTTTTGTTAACCACCAGGAAAAAACATCAATGGCAAGAAAAAAGAAGGGGGCACTAACGACTATTATTTTTAGCCATTGTTTTAGTCCTACAGCGAGACTGAATATCACACCATTAAAGAAGAAGATAAAAGAAATAGCAAAAATATGAATATGCGAAACGCGAGTTAATGAGGCTGCTGAAGCACCTTTTTCTGATTTTGCTACTCGTTTAACTTCTTCAAATTGAGTAAAGTCAGGCAAGCCAGGAATAACGCTGTGACATGAAATACAGTTGTTTTGAAAAATTTCATTTATTTGCGAATTCCATTTTTCTTCAGATGCGCCATTTCTAACCCATTTAATAATTTCCAGTTTATCAGCGACTGAGGCTTTATCTCTCATCGAGCCGTTAAGTTTTATTTCGATTTTACTGTGTGCAGGGTCGCCATGATAACTGTAGACAATATCATCGACAGATAGGCCTAATTCGCCATCAGCCATGCCATGGGTCATTAAAATTTGAGCGGTAGCAAGTAGTGCGCCCAGACCAATAATAAGTAAATAACTGGTAAACAGGCTTTTTACGGTTAGGCTAAGGCTGGGTAAATTTAGCCAATCTGAGTTAGTGCTGGAGTCACTGTTATCTGTATTCATTTTAAAATTATGGATAAGGAGCGAGAATTCAATAATACCCGAGTCTAGCTTGTCTTTTAACTGAGGAATAAACTAAATACTATACTTGTTAAATTTGCTTTTGTTATAAATTAATGGCGATAGCAATATTTTTTTACTTGATATGGGTTAAATAATGCATCCAGTATGAGTGTCCGCTCCAATGCTGTTGAGTTAGGGGAAAAAAGGAGTCAATAGCGACGAGTAACTCTTTGATAATATAGCGGAAGCCCATGAGTAATCAGGTCTTTTTATGAGGCGAGGGGTTTTATTCAGGTTTAAGTCCGATATATATTGTATAATTCCCCGAAGAGTTGGCCGAGCAGTCGCTGTTTTATTGCAAAATAAAGCGGAGGAAAGTCCGGGCTCCAATGGGCAGGGTGCCA
>ENA-ORXI01000796-ORXI01000796.1-sediment-metagenome-genome-assembly--contig:-NODE-796-length-25931-cov-5.392821_pt1 | contig 25931 bp, 27 predicted proteins | sample MGYA00237861_ERZ511468 | MGnify/ENA primary metagenome ERZ511468 (study PRJEB26299, sample SAMN06266213) | sediment metagenome | isolation source: Hudson Canyon methane seep mesocosm | place: USA:Hudson...
AGTGTCTGAGCGCAGCGACAAATTCGTCAGGAACGAATTTGGACGCCGTAGGCGCCCGTAGGGTGAGAGGCAGGATGCCACGAATCAGTTGTTATCCACGCTGAAAATATAGGCTTTTCGGTGACAAGCGATAATGTCGGGTGGCATTTTCTTTGGTTTTGGTTCTGTTTCTTTTGGCCACACAAAAGAAATGAACGCCCAGCGGCAGCGAGATATAGCAATCAAGCTGGCTGCCCCCTTGATTTTCTCCTCAATATAATTGTTAGTCATTTGTTTTTATTATATTTTTCGTGGGGATTGGTCAGGGTCTGAGGTTGCAACACTTTAACGGAGGAAATAATTAAGGGGCAGTTGCCCGCTCAAATTCTACCGGGCTGACATAGCCCAGATAAGAATGCCTTCGTTGCCGATTGTAAAAGACTTCAATATAGTGAAACAGACTTTGTTTTGCTTCATCTCGTGTTCGGTAATCTTCATCATCAACTAACTCTGTTTTAAGTGTACCAAAGAAACTTTCAGCTACCGCATTATCATGACATTCACCTTTGCGACTCATGCTGCACAATAAACCTTCATCTTTAATAAGTTTTCGATAATCACCCGAAGCATAAGTGCTTCCTTGGTCTGAATGCACAATAACATTGTCGATTTTTCCTCTACGTGAAACCGACATCGACAACGCATCCGTTACAAGTTTGGTGTCATTGCGCTTGGACATCGACCAGCCAATGATTTGCCTTGAATATAAGTCCATCATGGTGGCTAAGTACAACCAACCTTGCCGTGTGCGAATAAAGGTCGTATCGGCGACCCAGGCTTTATTAGTTTCACTGACACGAAACTCACGTTTAAGCCTATCTGGTGCAGGTGCCTTGGTATTCTTCGAGTTAGTGGTGATCACAAACCGCTTGGCCATCTTCGATTGTATACCGGCTGTTTTCATCAACCGTGCAACACGTGGACGACTTACTTTTTCACCTGAAGCAATTAAGTCTCGATGTATTCGAGGTGAACCATAGCGCTTATAACTGGCTTTATGGAAGCACCTGATTTTTGTCAGTAACCGTTGATTTGTTGATTGTGTTTTACTAGGCGGCCTGCCTAACCAGTCATAATAGCCACTGATGGAGACTTCCATCGTTCGACATAACAACGACAGAGCATGACGTGAGCGATGGCCTTTAATAAACGCGTACTTCACTTGAGTTCTTTGGCAAAGTACACGGCGGCCTTTTTTAAGATCTCAACTTCCTCCTTAAGCCGCTCATTATCTTGACGTAAGGTGGTGAGTTCACTTTGTTCGTCTTTCTTAGGTCTGCCACGTTTTTCAGGAAAGGCATTGCTTCCTTTATCTGACAATTGTTCTTTCCACTTATAGAGCTGGTTACGACGTATGCCTAGCTCAGCGGCTATCTCAGATGAAGGTTTATCTGATTGTTCCATCAATCGTAATGCTTCAAGTTTAAATTCACGGGTAAAGGTTTTGTACGGTTTTCTATGTTCGGTCATTTGGATACTCCTAGGCCTATAGTGTCGCCTATTTAATGTATCCGTTAAAATGTAGCAGGTTCAGTCTGACCCTATTGATTCTTTTGCAAGATAAAACGGATAACTAAAATATATGCTGCAAAAAATAACCCGATTAAAGCTCTAAAAACGATATAGTCCTTAGATTTAAAGTCTGCTATCTCCATTATGGATTCCGATGCATACATAGCAACAGGAAACAGAATAAACCCTATAATTACAGACATTATAATAAACGTTTGACGATCCAATTTTACTTCCTCACAAATAGTATTTGTTCACAGCCTTCACATTCATCGGAGCAAACCATTAATTCAGTCTAACAGTACAAACAATAACGTTTTAAAGAACAACAATGGCACTGGGGTGCTGCACTAAAATAGAAAAATGTTGTTTTGAGCGTGATGCCCAGCCTCTTATTTCTAATGGTTTTCCTATTGATATTATTGAAAGCAAAGTACACTTAACAACAACAACAACACCTATAAAAGAACAAGTTTTTTGTATCGTTGATATTGAAACCAATGGCAACAATGTTAAAAATGGACAAATCATAGAATTGGGTGCTGTCAAATATCAAAATGGCGAAATTATTGATAAAGAAAATGAAAATCCTGAAGAAGATTATGACATTGAAGAAATTTATCAAGAATTAAAAGTATTTGAATCTTTTGAAACAAAACCAAGTGCTTACAAACTAGAGTATTTTTTTACAAAAAATGATAAAACAAGAAAAATTGACAGCTAATAATTTGAAAGTAATACGTCCCGGATATGGGTTGCCCCCTAAATTTTATGACGTTCTTTTGGGTAAAACGGTTAATCAAGACATAGAAAAAGGAACCGCAATGAAGTGGAACTTTATTTTGTAATGTATTCGTAGAACTAGAGGGGGATTTTTTAAGGGCGAGTTAGCATTGTTGTGTGAATTCTATAATTTACAATATAAAGCTGAAAGGAGGATTGACCCGTACCCCCTAAAAACCATTGGAATTATAAGTAGAAAATTATCGTGTACTAAAAAAGAAGGAGTGTCATTTAAAGAACTTCAGTGCTGACGAAGGAGATACATTATTAGAGGGTAATTTTCAATAATTCTAAATGATTTATTTATATCAACCTGACTTGATATAGGAGTGTCATTGCAGTTGCTGAAAGTTTTTTTGGTATGCTGAAAACAGGGTCGCAAATCATGAAATGTATAAAATATTAAGGAAGCAATAATGAGGTTGTTTTAGTAAATTGAATGGTTTTTAATCATAAAGGTAGGCTTTCTACACGGGAAAATTTTTCGTCATCTCAGTTTGAAGAGAGGGCTGCATAACCCGTGTCCATTTTACGAGTTGCAGATCAAAGGAGTATTGCCTAATGAACGTTATAAAGGCGAAAAAAATTAGAGGAGGGGAGTACTCGTTAAAACCCTTGTATGTTAATGATGTGACCGAAAAATATGTTAGTTGGCTTAATGATGAAAAGATAAATAGCTTTCTTGAGGTTAAATACAACACTCAATCTATCCCGTCTGTGATGAGTTATGTAAGTAGTTTCTATGGTGAGGAGGTAAAATATTTATGGGGAATTTATGAAAATAAATATGAAACACATATAGGAACAATAAGTTTATATGATATTAATAGTCATCATAAGAGGGCGGAAATTGGGATGATGATAGGAGATATGACGTATTGGGGAAAGCGGGCATCTGAGGAGGCAATTAGGATGGTGCTAAATTTTTCATTCCAGAATCTTAATTTACATCGTGTGACTGGGGGGTGTTATTCCACAAATCTAGGAATGATATTTACATTCAAGAGGTTAGGTTTTGAGCGCGAAGCAATACTTAAAGATCATTATCAAATAGAACAAAACTATATTGATGGCTACAGGTGGGGGCTATTATCAAGTGAATGGAAGAATAGGGAGAAAAACTGAAAGAACGCCTGCTGATTATGCGAGAGATGCTAGAGTTATAAGTGGAAGAAGTGATTTAGTTGAACTTAGAATAGCATTTTTATCTAGCTATACGTCAGAAGTTCTAAAACCTTATGTGGCTGTAGAACTATCGGAGCAGGGCTATCTGGTTGACCAGTATTTCGCACCATTTAATCAGTTTGAGACGGAGATACATAACTCAGGAAGTGGATTCAACCAATTTAAATCAGATTTTATTGTCATTCACATGAGAATAGATGACCTTTATAACGATCTTTTGACCCGTTTTGCGAAGTATCATGTCAGTGAGCTACAAGAAATTAGTGACAATTTAATCTCACGATACAGATCCATTTTGGAAGGAATTAGAAGCAGCACAACATCAAAAATAATAGTATCATTTCTTAAATAATCACCCTACTTCCAATTATTTTCTACTTAGCTAAAATGATCCTATACTTAAGAAGTTCACTTGATTCCTCACTACTGTTTACATTTATTATCCTTTTATTTTGTTGTTACTATTACGTCACAAGTTATTTTAGTGTTAAATTTCAGATAAGATATTGATAAATTACTATGGAGAAAGATATGAATAGAAGTGAATTATTAACCATTACACTTGAGTTTTTGGATGATTATAAAGACTTAGGTGATGAAGAATTAACAATTTTAATGAAAAAAACATTAAGTGAAATGAATAATGTATCTGAAGATGATAAAAAATTTGTACTTGATACTTTAAATTCAAAAATGCTTGAAATCAGAAACAGTGATGATTATAAAAGATATAAAATAATGGAAGAAAGAAAGTTAAAAAATGAAATGAAAAATTTCTATTCTGATGTATTAAAAAATTCAAAAAAGTTATCTGATAGCAAATTAAAAGAGACATTGATTAGTGCCGTTGCCCAAATGTCTGAAATTCCATTGGACGAAAAAGAAAATACAGTAAATATAATGTATGAACAAATAAAAAAGAATCTGTAACACTCACAAAGCCATCAAATACTAAGTTCAGGCCAACAGGTGATTTCGCAAAAAATGAGTTCTTTTAGTTTGTTTTATGGGCTTTGTTATTAGATAGGTATTTATCTTTGTGATGAAACAATCACCACACCTCCATCTATTTACTATTTAAACAAAATTAACTATAATTACGAAAAAGAAGATAAATGATAATATATATTGATGGTGACGCTTTCCCTAACTTACTCAAACCAATTATTACTCGTGCAATCCAAAGACTTCAAATTAAAACCATTGTAATTGCTAACAAAAAAATCAATGTTGGTGATTCCAATTTTATATCTTATCTTGTTGTTGAATCAGGAGCGGATGAAGCGGATAATAAAATTGTAGAAATGCTTGAGGTTGATGATTTAGTAATAACAGCAGACATTCCTCTTGCAGACAGAGTTATCACTAAACATGCCCATGCTATTGATCACAGAGGTGAACTTTACACCAAGGAAAATATCAAACAATACTTAGCAATGCGTAACTTGATGCAAGAAATAAGAGACAGTGGAGAAGTAACAAAAGGCCCTGCCCCTTTTAGCCAAAAAAATGCTCAAGAATTTGCCAATCAACTCAATAAATTTTTCCAAAGCAAGAGATAATAAGAGCATAATTACTTAATTCGGAAACTGCTTTATTTGCCTAAAATCAAGTCTTTATTAGTAATTTTTCACTATAATATTGTCTTTTATAAATTTAAGGATATAACATGAGACATTTTTTAACAATAGCTGATTATACAAAAGAAGAACTTCTAGAAATTCTAGAACTTTCAAGAGTTATTAAAAATGAAACAAAACAAAGAATTTTTAAAGATTATATGCCCAAACAAGTACTTGGAATGATGTTTGAAAAAAGCAGTACACGTACAAGAGTTAGTTTTGAAACTGGTATCTATCAATTAGGTGGAATTGGAATGTTTTTATCTTCTAATGATATTCAATTGGGTCGTGGGGAGCCTATGAGCGATACAAGTAGAGTTATTAGTAGAATGGTTGACATGGTAATGATTCGAACATTTGAGCACTCCAAACTTGAAGAATTTGCAAAGTATTCAAAAGTTCCTGTTATAAATGGTTTAACTGATGATTATCATCCTGTACAACTTATGGCTGATTATTTAACTATCCAAGAAGCTGGCCTTGATAAAAATTTAGTGGTGGCTTACGTTGGAGATGGTAACAATTTAGCGCATTCATGGTTAAATTTAGCATCAAAACTTGGATTTGAACTTCGAATTGCAACACCAAAAGGCTATGAAGTCAGACAAAATGTTTTAGATAAAGCCTTAACGTTTGCTAAACAATCAGGTGCTAAAATATCAATTTCAAATGACCCCAAAGACGCTGTAAAGGGTGCAACAGTGGTTACAACTGACACATGGGTATCAATGGGACAAGAAGACGAAAAAGAAAAAAGAGTAAAAGATTTTGACGGATACATTGTAGATAAAGCCATGATGAACACTGCAGCTTCAAACGCAATATTTTTACATTGTTTGCCAGCATACAGAGAATATGAAGTCAGTACTGAAGTTTTTGAGAGTTCTCAAAGTTTGGTATTTGAAGAAGCTGAAAACAGACTACACGCGCAAAAAGGTGTGATGGTTTGGTTAGACCAAAAAAGAAACGGATAATAATATGATAGATTTTAAAAAATTTGAAAAATACAGCAGACCAGGTCCAAGATACACAAGTTATCCTACTGCACCAGAATTTACAGAAGATTTTACAGAAGATGACTTAATTAATTTTTATAAAAACCAAGACAGTACAAGACCACTTTCCTTATATATACATATTCCTTTTTGTAGAAGTGCTTGTTATTTTTGTGGTTGTAATGTAATCTTTACAAGTAAAGAAGATAAAAAAGTTAAGTATTTAACGTACTTAGAAAAAGAATTAGAAATTATCAAAAGGCATTTAGATGTAAACAGAGAAGTAACACAAATGCACTTTGGTGGAGGAACGCCAACCTTCTTAGATCCTGACCAGCTTGCTCTGGTGTTAAAAATGCTTAAGGAAACCTTTCCAAACTTTTCACCTAATGCGGAAATCAGCTGTGAAGTTGATCCACGATTTTTCAATCAAGGGCATATGGATGTTTTAAAAGCCCAAGGTTGTAACCGTCTTAGCTTTGGTGTTCAAGATTTAAATGAAGCTGTTCAAAAAGAAATTCATAGAATTCAACCCTTTGAAACAACACAAAATGTTATGAATATTGCTAGAAATGCAGGAATTAAATCAATAAATATCGACTTAATTTATGGTTTACCTCTTCAAACAAAAGAGACTTTTCATCAAACAATTACTGAAGTATTAAAATTAAATCCAGACAGACTTGCTGTATTTAACTATGCTCACGTTCCATGGATGAAAAAAACAATGAGAAAATTTGATGAAGCAACTTTTTCACCACCAAGTGAAAAACTTGAAATACTAAAAGATACCATTGATTTTTTCACAACCAGTGGATATAAAATGGTTGGAATGGACCACTTTGCAAAACCAGAAGATGAATTGTTTAAAGCCATCAATAAAGGTGAACTACATAGAAATTTCCAAGGTTATACAACTAAAGGTGGGGCTGATTTAATTGGTATTGGAGTTACTTCTATTGGTGATGGTGTTGATTACTATGCTCAGAATTTTAAAGATTTAAAAACGTATGAAAATGCTGTAGATGAAGGTAAACTTCCAGTATTTAAAGGTTATAAACTTAATAAGGATGATCAAATCAGACAGTTTGTAATCATGGAGCTTATGAGTAACTTTTCTTTAAATATACCTAGAGTAGAAGAAAAATTCAACATTGTTTTTAATGATTATTTTAAAGATGACTTAAAAGATTTAAATGAATTTATTGAAGCAGATTTAATAACAGTTAACAATGATAAAATACAAGTCAATCAAACAGGAACAATGCTTATTCGAAATATAGTTATGCCATTTGATGCATATCTTAAAGTACAACCTGAAAATAAAAGAAAGTTCAGTAAAACAATATAAAATGAAAAAATACAATTATACAGAGATAACTGACCCATGTATTAAGTGTGGTAAATGTAAGCCAGTATGTACAATATTTAATATCAACAAAGACGAAACAACAAGTCCAAGAGGATTTTTAGACCTTCTTGGAGCTTATAAAAAAGGTGATCTTGATTTAGATGCCAATGCAAAAGAAATCTTTGAAAGTTGTTTCTTGTGTACAAACTGTGTTGAAGCCTGCCCTATTGATTTGCCAACAGATATGGTTATTGAGCAAGTTAGAAATGAAATTGCTAAGAAATATGGTCTTGCTTGGTACAAAAAACTATTTTTCTTCTTATTGAGACACCGAAAAATTATGGATTTAATGTCAAAACTTGGATACGTTTTTCAAACATGTGGACTAAAAATAGACAAAGAAAAACAATCAGCAGAGCCAAGATTTTCTCTTCCTATTGTTAAAAAAGACAGAGTATTGCCATTTGCAGACAGTAAAAGTTTTTTGAATAAATATCCTGCATTTATTAAGAACTCAAAAACTACAAAACCTGATATTAAAAACAAAGTTGCCATTTTTATTGGATGTATGAGTAACTATACATATACCAACACAGGTGACAGCTTGGTAAAAATTTTAAACAAACTTGAAATTGATATCATGATTCCAAAAAAACAGCTTTGTTGTGGAGCTCCTGCATACTTTACAGGGGACTTTGACACCGTTGATCATTTAATCAAAAAGAATATTGTCTACTTCGAAACGTTTATCAATGAAATTGATGCAATTATTATTCCAGAAGCTACTTGTAGTGCTATGATAAATATTGATTGGGTCCATTTTTTACATGACCAACCCCAGTGGCAAAAAAGAGCAGCCATCATTGCACCAAAAGTAAAAATGGCTACAGCTTGGCTAGAAGGCAATACAAAACTAAAAGAATTATTAGCTGCCAAAGAAAACAATGTTGATGACTTGGTTACTTATCATGATCCTTGTCACGCTAAAAAAATGCAAGGTATTTCAAAGCAGCCACGAGCACTGCTTTCTCAAAATTATAAAATACAAGAGATGAGTGATCCAAACAGATGTTGTGGATTTGGTGGAGTTACAATGCAAACTGAGAAATACCACTTTGCAAAAGCTGCTGGTATGCCAAAAGCTGCAATGATTAAAGAAACAAAAGCAAATATAGTAAGTGCTGAGTGTAGTGCCTGTAGAATGCAAATAACAAACTCTTTACATGTAAGCAAAGTTGAAGACGTGATATTTAAAAATCCAATTGAACTAATTGCAGAGGCTCTATAGTGGAGTTTTGGCAAAATATATACTCCCACTTTGATCCAGTAGCTTTTAACTTAGGAACAATTAAAGTTCATTGGTATGGTATTATGTACGCTGCAGCACTTATTAGTGCTATTTTTATTGCCAAATGGATTATTAAAAAAGATAACATACCTATTGATCAAGATCTTTTTGACAGTTATATTTGGTGGAGTGAAATTGGAGTAATCTTAGGGGCAAGACTGGGATTTGTTCTTTTTTACGATACTAATACTATGTATTACTTGACGCATCCATGGCAAATATTCAACCCCTATATTGATGGTGTATATACGGGTATTTCAGGCATGAGTTATCATGGAGCCATTATTGGATTTGCCATTTCTTCCTTTTTGTTTTGTAGAAAACATAAAATTTCCTTTTGGTTTTTAGCTGATATTGCGGTACTTGGAATCAGTGGAGCCTATGTTTTAGGACGAATAGGAAACTTTTTCAATCAAGAACTCATAGGAAGAGTTACTGATGTTCCATGGGGAATATATGTCGATGAAGTTCTACGACACCCTTCTCAAATCTATGAAGCAATACTTGAGGGTGTTGTGATATTTGCAATATTATTTTGGTACAGAAAAAGAAAAAGTTTTAACGGTGAATTAGCATTAATTTACGGAATCACCTATTCAATTGCCAGAATAATTGCAGAATTTTACAGACAACCTGATGTTCAACTGGGATTTTTATACGGAGAGTGGTTAACAATGGGAATGTTGATTTCAGGAATATTTGCCATTATCTCTGCTATTGTATTTGTCAAACTAAAAGCTAGATTAGCTACTCATCATGACTCTTAGAAGCAGTTTTCACTGCTTCTTTTAATTCTACAATATCATTCTCTAGTGATTTAATAACATCTTTTAAGTCTTCAATTTTCTTTCTATACTCATCAACATACCCTTGCATTTGCTTGACATTATCTTGAGCTTTTTTATATTTTACATTAAATCCATCATTTTTCTTTTTCACAACTTCATACTGTTCATAAGCAACTTTGGTTGTCAGATGAAGTTTTTCAACTTTTTCTTTGTATGCATCTTGAATCTTTTCTGATCTTTCTTCTCGTTCTTTGGCCTCTTTCTCCAAGCCTATAACTCTTCTACTTGCATGCTCTTTTGAAGTACGTAATCGAAGTAATTCTTCTTTGAGTTCAGATAATTCCTTACCTAAATGTTCGATTTTTTGAATATGGATAAAATTATTTTTTAATACAGCTGCTTGAATATCTTTATTTACATTTTCTTTATAACTTTGTGCTGATTTGATTTTTTCACTTCGTTGAGACATGATGTATTTTTTTAATTTTTGTTTTTCATGCTCTTCATCAGTAATCAAATATCTGCTTGACATATATTTTACAATTTCACCCTTTGAATCAAAGATGGGAAAAACAGTCGCTTTAACATAATAATCAGACCCGTCTTTGGCTCTGTTTTTAATTTTTCCAACCCAAACTTTTCCAGCTTGTATGGTTTCCCATAAATCAGCATAAATTTGAGGAGAAACATCGGGGTGTCTTACAATATTATGGGGTTGGCCTATGAGTTCTTCTTTTGTATATCCAGAAACTTCACAGAACATTTCATTCGCAAATAAAATCTTTCCGGTAGTATCTGTTTCACTTACAAGCGTTTGATCGTTTAATATGCCTTTAAATTGGCTCAGTTCTTGCTGTTGCTTTTCTAAAATTTGTAAATGACTATTCTCTTCTAAGATAGAGTGAAAAATTTTTGTTGCAGTAATATACTGAACGGGTTTAAATAAATAGTCCGCAACTTTTAATTTTGTTATTTGAGGAATAATGGAAAGTTTGTCTGCTTCTATTGTCACAAGTATTGGAATGGACCAATCAATCTTTCTGACTTCTTGCATGAAAGACATACCATCCATGTTTGGCAAATCGGTATCTGTTAATATTAAATTAATTTGTTTTTGATTTTGTTTGTAAAGTTCTAAAGCTTTAGCGCCATCATTTGCAACTAAAACTTTTTTGAAAATTTTATTAAATACATCAAGTGCAGTTTTTTGCACTTCTTCGTTATTTTCTATATATAGTAGTGTTGACTCAGAAAGAATAGAGTCTTTAAATTTATCTAGCTCAGCTTCCTGATTCAACATAACCATATTCAATTGCTAATTCATCAATTTTATTTTTTAGAAGATCAAGTCTCCAACCGTGCCTATTTGCAAAGTTTTCAATTTCAATTTCTCTTTGTTCGGGTGTACAAAAAACAAAAATCCTTTTTAAAAAAGGTTTAGGAATTTGTATTGCAATTAATTGAAAATAGTTTTCTTTACAATTTCGTGAGCAAAAAGCTTTGCTCATTGCTATTTTCTTCTTACAGAAAGGACAATTTGACATTATCTACCTTTAATTTTTATTTTATACAATTTTGCATTTGTCACATCTTGCAAAAATTTTGGATCAACTTCATGAAGTGCAATAATTTCAACTTCTTTATCATCCATTAGCCATCCTCTTCCAGAATCTACAATTCTTTCAGATTCAAACATTTCCACAAGTTCATCTTTACTGACAACTAATTCTTCCATAATTTAAGTCCAATCAATGATTACTTTTTAGTATCATCAATTAAATATCCTTTATTTGAATAATTTCTTATTATTTCATAATAAGTCTTTTGTCTTATTTTATTGACAATATTTCTCATAGTAAAAATTGACATATTTTTACCTTTCCAAACAACTGTCTCAATTTCTTCATAATCTGTTAATCTGTCACGATTGGCTATTAAAAGTTTTAAGAAGCCTTTTTCAAGTTTTGTCAATTCAAGAAGCATACCTCCTGATTTGAAAAACTGATCTCTGTACTCATCAAAATAAATTCCATGTTGGAATTCAATTTTGTCACCTCTTTTAGTTTGATTCAGACACATAATGATTGCAAGTTTAATATCATTGTTTCTTAAAGGTTTAGATAAAAAAGTATACGCACTGCAGTTAATAGCTGTAATAATATTTGCTTCTTCACAATCTTCAGAAATAATTATTTTTGGTAGTGCTGGAGATGCCAGAGTTATTTCTTCAGAAACTTGATTGAAGTCTCCCTCAATATTAACATCAATAATTACCATATCATAATTTCCAGATTTTACTAGCTTAACTGCTTCGCTTGAATTCGAAGTAAGTACAAAATCTTTAAACTCTTCAACAAAGTCAGTAGATAAAGTTTTTAATATATCTTTATCACTACTAACAACCAGTAAACTTGCATTATCTAGTTTTCGAATGTTTTTAATATTTTTAATCATAATTCTTCTCTTTCATATCTTTTTATGTATATTAGCAAAAATTATTTAATTTGTCAAAGAAAAATAATTTTTTTTAGATAATTTTATAATTTATTTTAACTCTCCCCAATTTTTACCAATGCTTACGCTAACTTCAAGAGGTACATTGAGAGTATAGATATCTTCCATTATCTCTTTTAAATCAGCAGCATAAAAATCAAGTTTTTCATTTTTTATTTCAAAAATAAGCTCATCATGTATCTGTAATAACATTTTAATTTCTTCATTATTTTTATATTTTTTATATATCTTGTTCATAGAAAGTTTAATTAAATCAGCAGCACTTCCTTGAAATCTTGTATTAACAGATTCACGCAAATACGAGGCTCTAATCATTGCTGCAGCGTTATCAAAATCAAAAATTCTTCTTCTATTTAATAATGTTTCTACATAACCATTTTCTAGAGTAAAGTCTTCGATTGATTTCAAATAGTCTTTAACACTAAGGAATGCTTTAAAATAAGATTCTATATATGTTTTTGCATCTTTAGTTGAAATACCTAAGGTTTCAGCTAATTTTCGACTACCCATCCCATATAATAAACCAAAATTAATTGACTTGGCTATACTTCTGTTTTCTTTTGCATTTTCTTCGCCAAATATTTTTACTGCTGTTTGAGTGTGAATGTCAAGATTATTATTAAATGCATTTACCAAAGCTTCATCTTGACTAAAATGTGCCAGTAATCTAAGCTCAATTTGAGAATAATCAATTCCAACAAGGGTATAACCTTCTTTTGCAATAAACGATTTTCGTATTTGTCTACCCGAATCACTTCGGACAGGTATATTTTGTAAGTTTGGATTTTTTGAGCTGAGTCTTCCTGTTGCTGTTCCTGTTTGTAAAAATGAAGTATAAATTCTATTATTAGAATCTTTTAGTCCAAGTGTCAATAGAGGTTCAATATAAGTTGATTGTAATTTAAAGGCCTCTCTGTATTTAAGTAAAGTAGGTATGATTTCATGCTTGTCATGTAATTTTAGTAGGACAGCTTCATTGGTACTGTATCCTGTTTTTGTCTTTTTTTGAGCAGGAAGATTCAAGGTTTCAAAAAGAATTACTCCCAGTTGTTTTGGAGAATTAATGTTAAATTCCACTCCAGCACAATCATATATTTGAGAGCTTAATTGCTTTAGATATTCAGAGTTTTTTTGCTTGAGTCCTTCAAGAAAATCAACATCAACCTTAATTCCAATATTTTGCATTGAAGATAAGACATAAATAAAATCGTATTCTACATTGTTTGCTTCTTGGATTAAAAATTCACAATCATTCGCTTTAAATTCACTCATTTGTTTTTCATAAATTCTCAAAACTAAATAGGCATCTTCAGCAGCATATTCACACGCCTTAGTAATATCTACATTGGAAAAATTTTCACCTTTTTTAACCAAGTCTTTAAAAGGTATCATTTTATGATTAAAGTACTTATCACTTAAATAATCCAAACCAACTTTACTGCTTGGATTTAATAACCATGCCAAAATCATAGTGTCTGCATAAATATTCAATTCAATGTTAAGATTATTCTTGATAATTTCATAATCAAACTTAAAATTTTGAACAATAAGATTATGTTGATTTAATAAAACAAGAGCTTCTTTTGTTTTTTCCATACTGATTTGATCAAGTACTCCTAAGTAAAAGTGTCCAACGGGAACATAATAAGCTCTGCTTTTTTCAAAACTAAAAGAAAAACCAACAAGTTTTGCTTTTCTTGTATCAACATCAGTTGTTTCTGTATCAAAAGCAACCAGAGATTCTTTTGGAATAGAATTAATGACTTCAAAAAGTTTTGCTTCATCATTAATTAATATTGAGTCAAATTTTATAGATTCTTCTATTTTTACACTTTTTACACTCCCTGAGGGAACATTTGTTTTATAGTTTAACCCATTTTGATGAACTCTATCTACTATTCTATTTAAATCATAATCTATTAAGATGTCTGCAATTTTTAAGATAGGATTTTCATTGGGTAATACAAAATTATCTATTGAATCAATGGCATGAATGTCTTTTTTTAGAGTTACCAGTTCTTTTGAGATAAAAGCCATCTCTTTGTTTTCAGTTAATAACTTTATCCATCTTGGTTTTTCTATAGAATCAATGTTTACATATATGTCATCCAGATTATCAAATTGTTCAATTAGAGCTTGGGCTGTTTTTGCACCAACTCCTTTTACACCTGGAACATTATCCGCACTATCACCTAATAATGACTGATAGTCTGTAAATTGTTTAGGGGTCACCCCATATTTATCAAAACATACTTTTTCATCTACAATTGATTTTTTTATAGGATCAAATAAAAAAACCTTTCCATCTTCTATTAATTGGTATAAATCTTTATCATGGCTCACAACTCTAACATTTAGCCCTTTTTCTTTAGCATCTTCAGCAATTGAAGCAATAATATCATCAGCCTCAAAGCCATCTTTAATAGCAGTCTTAAATCCCATTTTTTCTATCCAAGAAATAGCTATTGGAAGTTGTGCAAGTAAATCCTCTGGAACATCAGGTCTATGTGCTTTATACTCATTATAAATTTCATTTCTAAAGGTCTTACCTTTTGAGTCTAAAGCAAATACAATATAATCAGTTTGAAAGTCTTTTCCAATGTTAGATACAAAATTCATAAAACCCGTTAATAACCCTGTAGGAAATCCTGTTTTTGATTTCAAGGGAGGAAGAGCATAAAAACTTCTAAATAAAAATCCAAAGGTATCAATTATGGTTATCGTTTTTACGTCTGTAGTATCTTGCATGTAATAAATCCTTTTAAATTAAAAGACATTATAGTGATATAAACTGTAAGTGATTTTAAATTTAATTTGATATTAGTAAAATTATATTATAATATTTACACTTTAAATCATAAGGTTTGCCCATAATGTCCATAGATATTGAAAAACTTAAAAGTAACAATAATGAGCTAAGAGAAATAGTCAATAACTCTTGGGATGGGATTGCAATAATAGACAAAGAGAGTAAACTTCTGTATGTCAATAACGCTTTATCCCCTATTCTGGGTTTCAGTAAAGAAGAGTTTCTTTCTAAAACATTTATCTCTTTTATAGTCGATGAGAATAAAGCTGATTTTGAAAATCTCATGAAAGAAAATATTACCAACAAATATAAAAGTGAAGTACAAGTCAGCTGTAAAAGAAAAGACAATCAAACAGTATATCTTCAGATTACAATTTCACTGATGTTAAATGAAAAGTTTTTTGTAATCAATGCAAGAGACATTACAAAAAAAATATCTGATGAAGAAATACTTGACAGCTATGTCATTTCGAACCATACAGACTTAGACGGAAACATAACAAAAGCCAGTAAAGCTTTTTGTTTATTAAGTGGTTATTCAAAAGAGGAATTAATAGGAAACCATCACTCATTTATGAAACATCCTGATGTGAAAGCATCCATATATGATGAATTATTCGATACCATAAAAAATGGAAATGAATGGAGTGGCAAACTCAAAAAGATTAAAAAAGATTTGGGTTATTTTTGGGTCAATGTTAAGATTAAACCCATCTACAATAAATATGGAGATATTACTGGTTTTACTTCATTGATGTTTGATATTACCAATGAATTATTATTAAAAGATGACAAAAAAGTACTAGAAGAAGAAATGGGTGAAGCTCAAGTTGCAATAAAACAAAAAGATAAAATATTACTTCAGCAATCAAAACTTGCCATTATCGCTGAAACATTACAAATGGTTTCTCATGAGTGGAGACAACCATTAAATATTATTTCGATTCAAGCGCAAAAAATTGAATTAGACTATTCAATCAATGATACCATTGATGAAAAAGAGATATTACAAACGCTCAATAACATTAAAGAAAAAGCCAACGAACTATCAAATACCATTGAAGATTTTCAGGGTTTTATTAACTTAAAAAGTGAAAAAAAGTATTCCAATGTTTTTGATATTATTGATAAAGCTGTCAAGTTATTTAACAATAATCCTCAAACCTATGATATCGACTTTATAAAAGAAATAATGCCAACACCAGAATTTGAAACGTATGCCGATGAGTTATCAACTGTTTTAGTTAATATTTTTCTTAATGCAAAAGAAGCCATCATCAGAAAAAATGTAAGCGTAGGTGTAATTAAACTCGAAGAGTATCATAAAGACGATACCATCTATTTTGAAATCAGTGACAATGGTGGAGGAATAGATACAGAGATATTTGACAAAATATTTGAACCCTATTTTAGCACAAAAGAGGCACAACATGGCGTTGGACTTGGATTGTATATGTGTAAAACGATTATTGAAATGCATTTCAATGGCGAAATAGATGTCAAAAATGAAGCCCTGGGAGTGAAAATAACCATTTCCATGCCAATGAAATTAAAAAAGACTTAGGATAATAAATGATAATAATACCAGCAAGATTAAATTCAAGTAGATTTGCAAATAAAATTTTAGTAGATATACTTGGACTTCCAATGGTTATAAAGACAGCTAAACAAGTGAGTTGTTTAGATGATGTTACAATTGCCACAGACTCACAAGAGGTCATTGATCTAGCCACTAAGCATGGTATTAAGGCGGTACTAACGAGTTCATCTCATCAAAGTGGTACCGATAGAATTAATGAAGCGGCAAACTTATTGGGATTAAGTGATGATGATATTGTAATAAATGTACAAGGAGATGAGCCATTCATTGAGCCTGAAGTTGTTGAAGCTGTCATCAATAGAGTTAAACAATCATCACTTGATAATGAAAACACCATGATGGTGAGTTGTTATAAAAAAATATCTTCTGAATTAGCAGATGACCCTAATCATGTCAAAGTACTTTTAAACTCAAAAAACAATGCTGTATATTTTTCCAGAAGTAAAATCCCATATCACAGAGACCATTATGAAGAATCTTCATATAATGGACACTTGGGAATCTATGGATTTACAAAAAAATCTTTAAACGAATTTTGTAAACTTGAATCCTCAAAAATTGAAAATATTGAAAAGTTGGAACAATTACGAGCCATAGACAATGAAAAAATAATTGCAATGGTTGAAGTAAATTCAAAATCTTTTGGAATCGATACAGAAGAAGATTTAAAAAATGCATTAAAGATATTTAGTTAATTTCAAAAAACATAAAGAACTTATATAATATGAAATACATTACTTAAGTTCTTTATTCTTTCAAAAAAACTCTATACAATTTTTGCCTTGTTTTTTAGCGTTATACATAGCTGTATCTGCTTGTTTTATTATTTGAGCCGCTTCCATTGTTGAATCATCAAACAAAGTTACACCAATACTTGGTGTTGATATATTTTTATGTCCCGCTATTTCAGTAATACTATTTAATGAATTTTTAATTTTATTTGCAAATATTTTCATATTCACTGTAGCTTCTTCACTGTTATTTCCCATACTATCCGCTAAAACAACAAACTCATCTCCACCAATTCTTGCAACAGTATCCTCTTCTCTTACTGTTTGCATTAATTTTAGTGCCACTTCAATTAATAATTGGTCGCCAACTTCATGTCCTAAAGTATCATTGATAATTTTAAAATTATCCAAATCAATAAATACCAAAGCGCCAATCACTTCATGTCTGGCAACTTTAACCAGTGATTGTTTCATTCTATCCAATAAAAGTAATCTATTTGGTAGTCTCGTCAAACTGTCATGGGTTGCTTGATACTCAAGTATTTTTTGTTTCTCTTTTTGTTCACTGACATCAACATACTGTGCAATATAATGCATCGTAACGCCATCTTTATTTTTTATGGCTGTAATAGTTGATCTAAAAGGTATAATTTCAGAATCTTTTCTTTTATTATATATTTCACCTGTCCAGCTTCCATCATCTATAATCTTTTTCCACATTTTTTCATAAAAAACATTATCATGAATTGAAGATTTAAACAATTTTGGATTTTGATTAAGTATTTCGTCTTTTTTATATCCACTTGCAGCACAAAATGCTTTATTAACTCTCACAATTTTGATGTTTTTATCTGTGATTAACATTGGTTCATGAGATTCAAATGCATAAGATGCAATTCTTAACTCATTTTCTTGATCAAGTCTTGTTTTTTCATAATCAATTTTTTCAAGAGTATGTGTAATATCATTAACCATATTATTAAACAAAATTTCTATTTCTTTATCAAAATAACGAAGAGATGAAGAGTATAAAACCATAACAGCATAAACTTCATCAAACCTTTTTATAGGAAAAGCCATTGCAGATTGTAATTGATATCGGCTTGACACATTTGAAAGCAAAGAGACATTATCTGTATTTAAATTATCTACAATAATATTGTTTTTATTGATATATGCTTTTTGAGCCAATCCCATGCGCTTTTTCTCTTTTTGATTATTGAGTTTTACTCTATTACTTAAATAATCTTTCAATAAACCTTCGCTGGAAATGATATCAATATTTATATCTTTATCAACTTTGCAAATAAACCCAAAAGACATATCTGCTTCATTTACAATTAAAGAGCATATTTTGTCAAATAACTTTTTTTCATCTGTTATTTTTAGAAGAATTTTATTTGCTTTACTTAATACATCATATATTTTTTGTTGTTTGGTAATTTTATTATAACTTTTTTGCTCATTAAAAATAATTCTTTTTAAAACAAAAAACAGACTAATTAGAGTCAAAAAAGATACAAACAAAAAACCCAAGCTAAAAATTTGTGCGATATAAGCATCATTTTCTAGTTTTTGAGCCATAGTCATAATTTCTTTAGTCGTAAACTTATGAACTTTACTTAAAGAGTCAATACGAGCTGTAGACAATTTCCACCAATTTTCTGTTGTTATGGAATCTTTAACATTGTTTTGCTTGATACTGGTTCTAATTTCTCTTATTTTATTCTCTGTTATAATGGTAAGAAATTCATTGTATTTATTTACTTCTAAGATATCGGCTTTTAATACAAATTCTTTCAAATTTATATCTTGAATTGTATATAACTTTATTAAATACTTATATATGGTATCACTGATAAAATAGTCTTTTGAAATAATCATAGAGGTTAAAGCTCGCTCTATCCCTGCATTTTCTTTTGCAATAAGTAAATTAATCATAGAAGAGAGTTTGGTGTTAAAATCAGATGCGTATTTAACAGGTCCAACAGAAATAACGGAATCTAACATATCTTCATTCATTTGATTATATTTCAACAAAATATCATAAGTTTCTAAACTGAGATCATCTACTTTTTGTCGCAACAAATCAATTTTATAAAAATCATTTTGAATTTTTTTAATTGCAAAAATTAATTGTGAATTATTAAATTTGACCTTAGATATAAAATGAACATACTCTTTAAATTTTATATTTGTATTTTTTCTTTGTTCTAATAATTCATTTTTAAACTTTTTTGAAGTTAAATATGTGGCAGAGTAACCTCTCTCTTTTTGAACAGAGTGAAGTAGATTTTCAGTAATTGTTACATATTGAATGTGTGATTTTGCACTGTTAAGTTCGTTTAATACTAAAATTTTTTCATAAACTAATATTGTACTAAAATAGAGCATTCCCAGAGCAGGAAGAGTAAAAACTAATACGATTTTAATAAATAAAGTATTTTTAAACAAATTCACTCCCATATCTTATATATAGTAAGATAACACTTTACAACTTAAGGTGTTATTTATTTATCCTCATCAAATATAATATAACACAAGGAATAGAGTAAAAGTAACTTTAATATATATTTTTGTACAATTAATAACAAACCAAATAAAGGGAAAAAAATGGAATTCAATGTTTTATTTGCTGATGATAAAATAAATAACTTAGATTCTATTATTTCTGAAGTATACTCACTAATACCCAATATTAATATCACAAAAGCATTAGACTATAAACATATATTTGACAACATTGAAAATACAGATGTATTAATTATATCAGGAACATTTAAAGGTAAAGAGTGTTACAACTTTATCAAAGAACTTGAGTGTTATGATTTTAATGTTATTTTTCTCACAGATGATGCCAATTCAGGTAAAGAAATTGATAAAGCTTGTGATCTTGGATATTATGACTTTTTATCTAAACCCGTACATATAAAAAAACTTGAATTTAAAATTTTAAATTATCTTTCTACCCATAAAAAAGAACTGGCATTAAAAAAAGAAAAAAACCTGTCACGCTCAATTATGGATACAACTTCAAATCCAATGCTTGTTACTGACAGTAATAATATACTGTTTTCAAATAAGGCCTTTTTAGACTTATTGGGGTTTAAAACCATCGAAGAAATAAATGATTCATTTAACAGTATTTATGACTTATTTGTTTCAAGATCAGGTGTAAAATGTGACTACGAATTACTGGGGCAAGATTCAAATATAGATTGGTTCAGTAATGTTAAGAACAATAATCAACAAAAGTTATCACTACGAGATAACAAAGGAGATGAATACGTTTATGTGATCAACTCCACACCTTTAGACGATGGTTTTACATATATTGTTCATCTAAAAGACATTACGAAAGAGATAGAACAGCAAGAAGAATTAAGTAACTTATTGTATACAGACAACCTGACCTCCTTGTCCAATAGAACAAAACTCATTGAAGACTTACAAGACTCAAAATTAAACATTCAGTCCCTTGCTATATTAGATATTAATTCTTTTAAAGAAATCAATGACTTTTATGGGCACAAAACAGGTGATAAAATTTTAAAAGGTCTTTCAGAATTAATTATATCAATTATCTTTCAGTCCCAAAATGTTATTTTGTACAAATTCCCAGCTGACATTTACTGCTTGGCTAATTTAAATGATAATGAAGAAGAATTTACTGCTTTAATAAAAAATATCATTGATGAAATTGAGAAAAAATCTTTTCGTATTGAACAGCATGAAATTGATACAACAGCAACAGTAGGAATATCTTTTTCAATTAAAAATAATAAACTAATCACTGCTGATTTAGCGCTGCAGGCTGCAAAAAATGACAATAAAGATTATCTTGTATTTTTTGACGAGCTTGATAACATCAATGAATATAAAAATAATATGATATGGACCAAAAAATTAAAACATGCTTTAGCAAATGATAATATTATCGTTTACTATCAACCTTTGATTAATAACAAAACATTAGAGGTAGACAAATATGAATGTCTGGTTAGAATGATAGATGACGATAAAATTATTTCACCATTTTTCTTTTTAGATATTTCCAAAAAATCAAATCAATATGCAAAAATTACAAAAGTAGTGATTGAAAAATCCTTTAAAGAATTTGAGCATTTACCTTTTGAGTTTAGTGTAAATGTATCGTATGAAGACATTGAAGATCCTAATTTTATAGCATTTATAAAAGAACAACTCACCAAGTATAACGTGGCAGATAGAGTGGTTTTTGAAATACTTGAAGATGAAGGCATTAAGGATTATGATATACTAATTTCTTTTATAAACAGTGTAAAATCTTATGGATGTAAAGTAGCCATTGATGACTTTGGTTCTGGATATTCAAATTTCGAACATCTGTTAAAAATGAATATTGATTTTCTAAAAATTGATGCTTCTTTAATAAAAAATATTGCAACAGATGAAAACAGTTATAAAGTTACAAAAACAATTATTGATTTTGCCAAAAATTTAAATTTGAAAACAATTGCAGAATTTGTTGAAAATAAAGAAATTTTTGATATTGTAAAAGAGTTAGGAACAGATTATTCTCAAGGTTATTATTTTTCTGCTCCAGTTTCAGTACCAAACATATATAAATGTAAGTAGGTTATATGAATAAAGAATTATTAAGAAGTATAAAAGTTTTATATGTTGAAGATGAAGATGATGTAAGAGAATTCACAGGAAAGACTATTAGTGCTATAGTTAAAGAAGTGATTCTGGCTGAAAATGGTAAAGTAGGACTTGAGCTATTTATTCAAAATCAAGACATCGATTTAATTGTTACAGATATCAACATGCCCAAAATGGGTGGACTTGAAATGTGTGCCAAAATAAAGGAAATTAATCATTCTGTTCCAATCGTTGTAACAAGCGCTCATAATGATCCTGATTTTTTAAAAAAAGCGATAGATGTTGGTGTCAATGCATACGCAATGAAACCAGTAGACTTATATCAACTCATTGATAATATGACAAAAGCAGTAGAACCCTTTTATTTAAAAAAGCAACTAGAAGACATTAACATGTCTTTAGAAGATAAAGTTAAAGAAGGTATTCAGAAAGTCACTTCTATTTTGGATGCTCAAGATAATTTAATACTCGTAACTAATGGAGAAATCATCAACAATGCAAATAAGAGATTTTTAGATTTCTTTGATTCAGAATCGATTGAAGAATTTGAAACAAAAACCCCTTCCATTTGTGACAAATTTATAAAAAGTGATGGCTTTTATAGTTACGATGATTCATTAGGCAACAAATCATGGATGGTTCAAATCAAAGATACTCCTGCAATTGATAGAATTATTAAAATGCTTGATAAGAATAATCAGGAAAGAATTTTTACCGTTAACATTGATAACTACATACATATTTGTGAATATTATGTTATTTCTTTTACTGATATTACTGATTTAAAAAAGAAGTCAAACTTACTAGAATACCAAGCAAATCATGATACCTTAACTGGATTGTTTAATCGAAAAAAATTCCATGAAATATACAGCAAAGAAATCAGAAGAGAAAGACGATATGCTAATAATTTATCCATAATACTGTTTGACCTTGACCATTTTAAACTGTTTAATGATGACTTTGGACATGATGTTGGAGATTTAGCTTTAAAAGCAGTCTCTAACATATCCGAAGAAGTTATAAGAGAACACGATACTATTGTCCGATGGGGCGGTGAAGAATTTATTGTTTTACTCCCTGAGACTAATATTGAGGGTGCAAAAATTGTGGCTGATAAATTGAGATGTGCTATTGAAGCTTTTAAAGATGATCAAATACCAAGAACTATTACAGCCAGCTTTGGTTTAACCTGCTTGATTGAAGGTGATGACGAAAACAGCTTTGTCAAAAGAGCAGATAAAGCACTCTACAAAGCAAAAGATGGTGGTCGAAATATGGTTGTTACTATTCTAGATTAACAGCCATATTAAAAGGTAAAATCTTCTCCTAGATAGTGTTCTTTTACGCTGTTATTTGTTTTAATCTCATCACTGTTTCCTGAAGCCAATAAACTTCCACTTTTCATAACATAGGCTCTGGTACAAATTTCAAGTGTTTCTCTTACATTGTGATCTGTAATTAAAACACCTATTCCTCTTAAAGTTAATTGATAAATAATCTCTTGTATGTCTTTAACCGCGATTGGATCAACTCCCGCAAAGGGTTCATCAAGTAATAAAAATTTTGGTTTAGACACTAAAGCTCTGGCAATTTCAGTTCTTCTACGCTCTCCCCCACTTAAACTCACACCTTTTCTTTGTCTGATTGGTTCTATATTAAAAATAGCCAATAACTCTTCAACTATTTTAAATTGTTCACCTTTATCTTCAATTACAATTTCAGCAGCTAACATTAAATTATCTTCAACACTTAAATCTTTAAAAATTGATGATTCTTGCGGTAAATATCCAATTCCTGCTAATGCTCTTTTGTGCAATGGCAATTTTGTTATATTTCTTTCATCAAAATAGACTTCACCACTGGTTGGTTGAACCAAACCACATACCGTATAAAAAGTAGTCGTTTTACCCGCACCATTGGGTCCTAATAAGCCAACAATTTCTCCACTATTTACTTCAAGGGAAATTCCATTTAATATCTGTGTTTTTTTAATGGTTTTTGTAATATCTTTAATTTCTAATTTATGCATAAATTCTATATAACCTTTTACCGTCTAATTTTTTAATTTCAATATTGATGACTTCAAATCCATAATCATTTAAAATATTTTCCAATCTGTCTTCACCCCATTCAACAAAATGAAGTCCTTCTTTTTCAAACTCTTCTAATAAACCCAAAGCAACAAACTCTTCTAAGGTTTTATTATAAATATCATAATGAAAGATATCATTTGAATACACCGTTTGTATTGAAAACGTGGGTGAAGTAACATTATCTTTTGATCCAATTGATTCTACGAATTTTTTAACAAATGTTGTTTTACCACTTGCTAAATCACCTCTTAAAAGTATAATTTTATTATTATTTGATGTTAACGTTTTAAGCTTATGAACGATTACATCTAATTCATCAAGTCCAAGTTCAAATGATTGATTCAATTTTTATCACATTATAGAATTAGATATTTTAATAATTTGTTCTAATTTTTCTTTTGCTTTACCACTTAAAATTGCTTCACGAGCTATTTGAATACCCTCTTGAATATCCCTTGCTTTTCCATCAACTACAAGAGCAGCTGCTGCGTTTATTAATACAATATCCAGTTTTGCGCCTTTTTCATTACCCAATAATATATCTTTTGTAATGACTGCATTTTGTTGTGCATTACCACCTAAAATCTCTTCTTTAGGGGATAACTTAAACCCATAATCTTGTGGATCAATAATAAAGTCTTCAATTTTCCCATTATCTAAACTTGTTGCATAAGAAATATCACTTATGGAAATTTCATCCATTCCATCTTTTGAGCTGACTACCATTGATTTTTTAGCATCTAACATATTTAAAGCTTCTGCTATTCTATTAATATAATCTTGACTAAATACACCAATAAGCTGCTTAGGAACACTAGCAGGATTTGAAAGTGGACCTAGAATATTAAAAATTGTTCTGTGTGGTATTGATTTTCTAATTGGCATAATATATTTCATTGCAGGATGATGATTAATAGCAAACATAAACGCAAATCCTGTCTCTTCCAACATATCTGCTAATTTATGAACAGTTATGGCTAAATTCACACCTAAAGCTTCAAGCATATCTGCACTTCCAGAATTACTTGTAATACTTCTATTTCCATGTTTTGCCACAAAACATCCACAAGCGGAGAGTAAAATTGATACTGTAGTTGAAATATTAAAACTGTTACTTTTATCTCCCCCTGTACCGCAGTTATCAATTAACTGTTCTTTTAAATGATAAGGAACTTGTAAAGGAATCAAATGATCTCTCATTGCACTAGCAGCTGCTGCAATTTCTGCCGCGGTTTCACCTCTTTCGTACAATTCTACAAGGTATTCTCTTACTTCATCTTCAGGTAATCTATTTTCAAAAATATCATCAAATTTTAATTTTGCTTTACTAAACACATAATATCCTTTTTCTATATTTATTATCTATAAAGTTTTAACGTATTCTTCCATCTTACTTTTTGGTGTAGATTTTGATGTAGGTACTTGTAGTACTTCAAACTTATCACTTTTTTCAAGATACTTTATCTCAATAATATCGCCAACTTTAACTTCTTTTGCTTTTTTAACTGCAACATCATTTGTACTTTTAGTTCGTTTTAATTGATATTTTTTAAGCTTCATTAAATAATATTGATTTTTTAAATAAAATGATTGAAAAAGAAGGGTTTGAGCTAGTACATTCTGAAACATATGTATCGGAATTAAATAATATAAAAGAGTATATTTCCATGTTTTATGATAATGATAGACTGTCAAATTTAATTGACTTATTTACGCCAGAATTTATTGATACTAACTTTCTGGGTAGTAAGTTAATAGCAATATATAAAAAAAAATAGGAATCGAGGTAATATGAAATTTTGTAAAGAGTGTTTACTTCCCAATACTAGACCACAAGTTGAAATAAATGATTTGGGTGTTTGTAGTGCGTGTGAAAATTCAAAAGAAAAATTTGAAGAAATAGACTGGGATGAA
>ENA-ORXI01000797-ORXI01000797.1-sediment-metagenome-genome-assembly--contig:-NODE-797-length-25901-cov-11.521375_pt1 | contig 25901 bp, 19 predicted proteins | sample MGYA00237861_ERZ511468 | MGnify/ENA primary metagenome ERZ511468 (study PRJEB26299, sample SAMN06266213) | sediment metagenome | isolation source: Hudson Canyon methane seep mesocosm | place...
CTTTAGCCTGCTGTTTTTAGCTATGAATGCAGGCTAAAGCACTGCGCCCCAACGGACTAATCCCTTAACTTAATGGCGTGACCCTGGGCAGGGATGTATTCCCACGCGGGAGCATGGGAATAAGATGGGCTAGTTTTTTGCTAAGCTGTGCTTTGTTAATAGCCATAAAAGCTTATTAAAAAATTGCAGTGGGTAAAAATACTTTACCCACTTGGTTTTTATTTAAAGCAGTGGAGCAATCACCAGTGAAACTACTGACATTAATTTAACCACAATGTTTAAAGCAGGACCTGAAGTATCTTTGAATGGGTCACCAACAGTATCACCACAAACAGCTGCTTTATGTACATCGGTTCCTTTACCGCCATGAGCACCGCCTTCAATTAACTTTTTAGCGTTATCCCAGGCACCGCCTGCATTAGCCATAAATAGCGCCATTAATACGCCAGCAACTAATGAGCCTGCTAATAAGCCACCTAAAGCTTCCTTGTTAAGTAAAAATCCAACCAGTACGGGAGTAGAGATTGTAATCAGCCCTGGTAAAATCATTTCTCTTAGTGAGGCTTTGGTAGAAATTTCAATACAACGTGCTGAATCTGGTGGTGTAGTACCTTCCATTAATCCAGGAATATCACGAAATTGACGGCGTACTTCTTCAACCATATCTTGAGCCGCTTTACCTACTGAATCCATGGTCATCGCAGCCACCAAAAATGGAACGCAGCCACCAATAAATAAACCGATCACTACTAGAGGGTCAAGCAGATCAATTGCTTTTAAATGTGCAGCAGCGGCATAAGCAGAGAATAAGGCGAGTGCAGTTAATGCAGCTGAGCCGATAGCGAAACCTTTACCTACAGCGGCAGTGGTATTTCCGATTGCATCTAATGAATCTGTAATAGCGCGTGTTTCTGGTCCAAGTTCAGCCATTTCACTGATACCGCCTGCATTATCAGCAATAGGGCCGTATGCATCAACTGACATGGTGACACCTGTAGTAGCCAGCATACCAACAGCGGCGATACCAATGCCATATAGACCTGAAAAATGATAAGCGATAAAAATAGCGACACAAATACCTAAAACAGGGAAAACAGTTGAGCGCATGCCTATGCCAAGACCGGCAATAATATTTGTTGCAGGGCCAAATTTAGAGGCGGCAGCAATGGCTTCAACAGGTGCTTTAGAGGTGTAGTAATCTGTTACACGTCCAATAAAAATACCAACGATCGTACCACCCAGTAAAGCATAAAAAGGGCCTTCAATGCTTGAAACTTGTCCGTTGCTGAGGTTGAACTGGATAGCAAACTGCTGGATAACAACATAGGCAATGCCTAAAAATAACAAGGCTGAAATCCATGTAACACCTTCTAAAGCATGTGCAGGATTGATGTCTTTTAATAGGCGCATGCAAAAAACACCAACAATTGAAGCGATTAAGCCAACAATAATGAGTGCGATTGGAAGCAATAAAGCATTGCTTTGCATGGATATATCAACAAAATTCGTTGCAGCTGCGGCGATAGCAATTGTTGCGATAACTGAGCCAACGTATGATTCAAAAATATCTGCGCCCATACCTGCAGTATCACCAACATTATCCCCAACATTATCAGCGATAGTTGCAGGGTTGCGAGGATCGTCTTCGGGGATATTAGCTTCAACTTTACCCACTAAGTCAGCGCCTACGTCTGCTGCTTTGGTATAGATACCACCACCAATACGTGCAAATAAGGCGATAGAAGATGCGCCCATGGCAAAACCACTTAAAACAGTATAGTTTGCTGCATTTGATGAGTCGATCAGGCTAAATGCAATCGCAACACCTGTTAGGCCCAATGAAGCAACGGCTAGCCCCATAACTGAACCACCACCAAATGCGACCATTAATGCGGCCCCCATACCTTCTTTATTAGCTGCTGCCGAGGTACGTACATTGGCGCGGGTTGCTGCTTTCATACCAAAAAAACCGGCAAACATTGAGCAGCCAGCACCGCCTAAAAAGGCATAGCAAGTCTCTGGGCTGATTAAAAAATAAATCAGAGCAGCAACGATAATGATGAAAATAGATAAAATTTTATATTCGGCTTTTAGAAAAACCATGGCGCCATCATGTATCAATACTGCAATGGCTTCCATTTTTTCAGTGCCAACGTCATGGGATAGAATGTTGCGATAGATAAGATAGGCGATGATTAACCCAGTGACGCCAAGATAGGGGCCGATAGATGCAAAAAGATCAATACTCATTAAAATGCTCCGATTTATTGTTATTTTGACTAATAATGCTATAAAAACCTGATTTATGCTACTGTTTTTTAGTGCGTTAATAACATCTGCAGTTTGATAGAATAGCAGTTTTAGAATAAAAATTTGGAGTGTTAAGTGCTGGGTAAGTTAGCAAAAATGAAGGTGGAACTGGTTAACCCAGTTAAATATCAATTGCCCTTGAGCGATCAGTTGGTTGATCTTAACCCATTGATAGGACAATCTATAAAACTGGTTTTTACCGGCAATATTTCTTGTATACATTGTGATAGGGCGATTAAGAAAAGTTTTAGTCAGGGCTATTGTTATCCTTGTTTTAGCTCTTTGGCTCAATGTGACATGTGTATTATGAAGCCTGAAACCTGTCATTATGAGGCGGGGACTTGCCGAGAACCTTCCTGGGGAGAGGAATTTTGTTTTCAGTCACATTATGTTTATCTGGCTAATTCTTCAGGCGTTAAAGTCGGCATTACCCGAGGTACTCAGATTCCTATACGCTGGATCGATCAGGGTGCTATTCAGGCATTGCCTATCTTTAAAGTGAAATCGCGTTATATTTCTGGTTTGATAGAAATCGCCATTGCTCAGCATGTGAGTGATAAAACCAGTTGGCAACGGATGTTGAAAAACCTGGTTGAGCCTGTTGATTTAAAACACAAGCGAGATGAGTTGGTGGCGCTTTGTCAGTCCGAGATAGCGGATGTTGTGCAACGTTTTGGCGAAGATTCTGTTGAATTTTTAGAAGATGCTGCGGTTGTGGATATTGATTTTCCGGTGGACACTTACCCGTTAAAAGTAAAATCATTTAATTTTGATAAGAACCCTGAGGTATCGGGTGTATTGCAAGGTATAAAAGGGCAATATTTAATCTTTGATACGGGGGTGATTAATATCCGCAAATTTACGGGCTATGAGGTGGAATTGATTGCGTAGAGACGTAGCATGCTACGTCTCTACTACAATGGGTTTATGATTCCAAAGCTCCAGGCAGAAAAAATTCACTGACCAGCATTTTCTGTTTTTGAATCGCATAAACGGTTCTTCGGCCCCATACTTGGGGTTCAATATGGACTTTATTGCTCAGTTCCTGCCGCCATTGTGAATCTCGAACGCAACAGGTATGAAGCTCTAAGCGCTCTAATTTTGGATAAGAAAAAATAACTTCCCCTAGCGGGCGAGTGCCTAGGTGAGATAAATTTCGTTTAGCTATTTTTATAGTGTGTTCAGGCAGAATTGTTCTGGCAAGAATGAGGGGTTTACCATCGGCATGTAATAAAACTTCACGGATTAAATTATATTGCTGGTGAGGGAGTTTAAGTAAATCACATTCGCCAAGGAACGCGGGTTTCCAGCGATGAAATAGAATTTCTACAGTAAAAGATGATCCATATACGTTTCGCAAGCGGCGGGTTAAAGAGCCTTGCTCATAAACCCATGAATGCACGTCGGCTGGCAGGGTTTGTTTTAAGCCTGGGTGTTTTTTTCTCCAGTGAGGTTCCTGCTTGAATAAAAAGCTGTTTTTGTGCACCTGGTTTTATACCTCGGAATAAAGGGTGGATTGGCCTAGCCAACGATCAATAATAGGTTGAATATTACTGGGGTATTGCTGGCAAATAATTGCTGCCGCTTCTTGTACTTGTTCTAATAATGCAATATCTCGCTCAAGGTTGGCAATTTTAAATTGCATCAGTCCCGTTTGCCGAGTGCCCATCACGTCCCCTGGGCCGCGTAATTCTAAATCTTTTTCGGCAATAACAAAACCATCATTACTTTCTCGCAATACGCCTAAACGATGCTTGCCCGTGTTTGATAGCGGGTTTTGATACATTAACAGGCAATAGCTTTCCTGGTCTCCACGGCCGACTCTGCCGCGTAATTGATGGAGTTGAGAGAGTCCAAGGCGCTCTGCATTTTCAATGACCATTAAGCTGGCATTGGGAACGTCCACGCCGACCTCAATCACCGTTGTTGCCACTAATAAATCGTAATCGTGGTTTTTAAAGCCTTGCATGATGTTATCTTTTTCAGTAGATTTCATGCGGCCGTGAACTAATGCAATGCGTACATTAGGTAATGATTGAGTTAAATGTTCGGCTGTTTTTTCAGCGGCTTCGCACTGTAAAACATCTGATTCTTCGATTAAGGTGCAAACCCAGTAGGTCTGGTTTTTATTGGCAGTCCAGTTATTGATTTTCTCAATAATTTGTTCTCGTCTCTCCGCAGGAATAACGCGGGTCAATACAGGTTTTCGCCCTGGCGGTAATTCATCAATAATAGAAATATCCAGGTCTGAATACTGCAGCATGGCCAGGGTTCTAGGAATTGGCGTTGCTGTCATCACAAGTTGGTGAGGGCGGCTGTGTTCTGTTTGGCCTTTTTCTCTTAAGGCAAGGCGTTGATGAACCCCGAAGCGATGCTGTTCATCAATAATAATCAATCCCAGTTGTTTAAAATGAACACTTTCCTGAAATAAAGCATGGGTGCCGATGATGATGCCAGCGCCTCCCTCTTCAATGGCGGCTAAAGTTTCCTTTCTGGCTTTGCCTTTAAGTTGACCTGTTAAATAGGCAATACTGGTTTTATTGTGCTTAAACCACTGCTTAAAGTTACGATTATGTTGTTCAGCCAATAATTCAGTTGGGGCCATAATAGCGACTTGATAGTCACTTGCTAAGGCTAATAGGGCAGCATAGGCTGCAACCACTGTTTTACCTGAGCCTACATCCCCCTGAACTAATCTAAGCATAGGGTGATTGGATTGACAATCAGTAATAATCTCATCAATAACACGGTTTTGAGCGCCAGTTAATTGAAAAGGAAGGGAGGATAAAAACTGTTTGGCTTGTGACTGTGTTGCTTTTAATGTGGGGGCCTGCCATTTTTTAACGGCATTTTTATTTTTTAATAAAATCAGATGGTGAGCTAATAATTCTTCAAAAGCGAGTCGTTTTAATGCGGCTGGTTTGCCTTGTTGTAGATGTTCGGCTGTTATTTGTTGATCTGGCTGGTGTAAGGATTGTAAGGCATCACTTAAAGAAGGGTAGTGATAATGCTCTAAAATCTGTTGGGGTAACCAGTCGCTCAGGTTTTGTGGTGCTTGTAGATACAGAGATAAAGCCTGTTGAATGGCTTTTCTAAGTGTGCCTTGGCGTAAGCCTTCAGTTAAGGGGTAGATGGGGGTTAAGCACGGTTCTGTTATGTTATCAGTGGAGCTAATGATTTTGTATTCAGGGTGCACAATCTCCCAGCCCTGATAGCCATGGCGAATCTCTCCAAAACAGCTAAGCAATGTGCCAGGGCTAAGGTCGGATTTTTGTTTGGCAGTAAAGTGAAAGAATTTCAGGGTGATATAGCCAGTTTGATCACTGATTCGGCAGATCAGGCTATTTCTTCCTTTCATTAATACGTCGGTGAAATCGACAGTGCCACAGACGAGTACTGACATGCCGGGTGACAGGCTGTTGATTGGGTATATTCTAGTCCGGTCTTGATAGCGGTGTGGCAGGTGGAAAAGAAGATCTTTAATCGTATGGATCCCCAGTTTTTCGAGTCGAATAGCCGATTGGGGACCAATACCCGTTAATGAGGAAACGGGTTGTGCCAGTGTTTCCATTGTTTTTAGCTAGGGTATGAATCTCGAAGTACCATGATTGCATCCATTTCTACCGCAACACCTTTAGGTAATGCAGCCACGCCAACAGCAGCGCGAGCAGGGTATGGCTTAGAAAAATATTCACTCATAATTTCATTCACAATAGGGAAGTCGGAGAGATCGGTTAAAAATACATTAAGTTTCACAATATCAAAGAAATCACCGCCAGCAGCTTCTGCAACTGCTTTCAGGTTTTCAAAAACCTGTCTGATGTGGTCAGATATATCTCCATCTGCAATTTCCATGGTCTCAGGCACTAGAGGGATTTGTCCTGAAAGGTAAACAGTGTCGTTGATTTTGACTGCTTGAGAATAAGTGCCGATTGCGTGAGGGGCCTTGTTAGTTTCTATGATTGTTTTTGTCATTAGAGGTTGTTTGCTAATTAATGCTGGTATTGCTTAGTTTATATAAAAACAGGCGATGATTCTAGGACAAATTATTAGGCTTTAATGCGGGTTATCTTTAACACGATAAATAGTTTTTTCAGTTTACGAATAATATTAGCCAGATGGACGCGGTCTTTAACTGATAAGGTGATTAAATCGATGGATACTTTGTCGTCTTGATCGGCAATGGTCACGCTTTCGATATTAGCATCAAGGCTGGAAATAGTTGAGGCAATAGTGGCCAGCGTGCCTCGTTGATTGAGTAATTCAATTCTGAGTTCTGCTGAAAATTCACCCGACACATCGTGGCTCCATTCGACATCTATCCAGCTGTTTTGTTTTTTTCGAACCTCAATGCTGTTACGGCATTCATGCTGATGAATAACGATGCCTTTTCCGGGGTTAAAGAACCCCACTATGGGGTCGCCAGGTATGGGGTGGCAGCATTTAGCCAGGGTAATGACCATGCCTTCGGTGCCTTTAATAATTAAAGGTGCATGATCCATTTGTGTATCTTCTAATTTTACTGCTGCATGAACGTCTTCTTGAGATAGGTGCTTGGCAACCAGCATAGGCATTTTGTTTCCTAAGCCAATTTCTTCCAGCAATTCGTCTATTGATTGCATCTTCATAACATCAAGTACTTGAGTTATGCGTTCTTCAGGAATGTTTTTTAATTTAAGCTTAAGGCTTTTAAGTTCTTTCTCAAGTAGGCGTTGACCTAAACTGATTGCATCTTGTTGTTTAAAGTTTTTCAGGTAGTTTCTAATGCTGCTACGTGCTTTGGCGGTAATAATATAATTAAGCCAAAGTGGGTTAGGTCTTGCCCAGGATGCGGTAATGACTTCAACCGTCATGCCATTTTCTAATTGAGTTTGTAGCGGGATGAGTTTGTTATCAATTCTGGCTGATACGCAAGCGTTACCAATATCTGTATGAACAGCATAGGCAAAATCGACAATAGTAGCACCTCGAGGTAGTTTGATAATATTACCCTGGGGGGTGAAAACAAAAACTTCCTGAGGGAATAGGTCGACTTTTAGATTGTCGATGAATTCAAGTGAGTCACCAGCTGTTTTTTGGATTTCCAATAAATCTCTTAGCCATTCGGTGGCCCTGGCTTGGGCGCTTTCTCCCGATGATTCGTGAGACTTATATAGCCAATGGGCGGCGATGCCAGATTCAGCTAGGCGATGCATTTCATGAGTTCTGATTTGAATTTCAATCGGAACACCATAAGGACCAATTAATATAGTATGTAGTGATTGATAGCCATTGGCTTTGGGTAGTGCAATATAATCTTTAAATTTGCCCGGGATTGGTTTGAATAAATTGTGTACGCAGCCTAAAATTCGATAACAATCATCAACCTGATCGCAGCAAATGCGAAATGCATAAACATCAAAAACTTTGGAAAAGGAAATTTTCTGGCGTTGCATTTTTTTATAAATGCTCGCTATATTCTTTTCTCTACCAATAACATCAAAGATAAGCCCGGTTTGATTAAGTCTATTTTTTATAGCGCTTTCAATGGTGTAGACAATTTCGCGTCTGTTGCCTCTGGCCTTTTTAACGGCCTGTTTGATTGCTGAATGACGGTGAGGGTGGATGGATTCGAAACACAGGCCTTCTAACTGGTGTCTTATGCTGTTCATGCTAAGGCGATTAGCTAATGGCACATAAATTTCTTGAGTTTCTTTGGCAATGCGGCGCTTTTTTTCAATCGGCATGGCACCGAGTGTTTGCATGTTATGTAAGCGATCGGCTAGCTTGACGATAATGACGCGCAAATCTTTCGCCATAGCCAGTAGCATTTTTCTGACATTTTCAGCCTGGGCTTCAGCATGTGATTTGTTGTCAAGTTTGGTTAGCTTGGTAACCGCATCAACTAAATCAGCGACTTCTTTGCTGAAGTTATCAGTTATCTGTTGCTTGCTGACTGGCGTGTCTTCGATAACATCGTGCAAAATTGCTGCAATAATGCCTCTTGCATCCATGTTCATTTCAGCCAGGGTAATGGCCACAGATAGAGGATGACAAATATAGGGTTCGCCGCTTTTACGAAATTGCCCAGAGTGGGCATCAGCACCAAAATGGTAGGCGCGTTTTATGGTGTCTGTTTGTTCTTGGTCAAGGTAGCCGTCAATTATTGAACATAGCCGCCGGAGTAGTTTTTCTTCCGGAGAGTCTACTTCAGGTAAAAAATTAGTCGCGGCTACCTCTAGCATTGAGTTAGCTAATATCGCTTGGGATAATAGCTGGTTCTGGACGTTCACCTACGTTATGAAGTAGATCAATATTGTCCTCTGTCACATGACCTTCAGCAATTTCACGCAATGCAAGAACGGTGTCTTTATCGTTATCGCGCGGAACGAATTCATCAGCGCCTTTTGATAGTTGACGAGCCCTTTTGCTGGCTAATAAAACCAGTTTAAAGCGATTTTCAACATTTTCTAAACAATCTTCAACGGTAACTCGAGCCATTTTACAAAACCTTATTAAATTTTAATTGATTTCGTCGTTTATATTTGCAAAATATGCTGCTTATATAAAAGAGAACTGATCATTATATAAATAAACAGATATTTAAGCAATTTGATTATTTTTTATTGATGAATTTGTGGTCTCTCCATGAATGGATTAAAGCAACCATAAGGAGGCTTGCTTTAATCTTATCAAGCTTAGGGCGATGGGGGAAAATAATCATCCAATCTTGCGGGTCTTTTTGTCCGTCTTCAGCGAGCAAACAACAGTTACGTAGCTTGCTATGCGCCTGTTGCTAGCTCGCTGAAGACAAATAAAAATCCTGCCCAAATATCGGACAATTATTTCTTTCCAGCTCCCTTATTTGTTTTTTTCTTCTAACATGGCAACAGCTGGAAGCACTTTTCCTTCTAAAAATTCAAGGAAAGCACCGCCACCAGTCGATGTGTATGAAACTTTATCTTTAATTCCATATTTATCAATAGCCGCTAAAGTATCTCCACCGCCAGCAATAGAAAAGCCTGAGCTATCTGCAATGGCTCCAGACATAGACTTGGTGCCTTCGCCGAACTGTTCTATCTCAAACACACCGACTGGGCCATTCCAGACAATAGTACCAGCAGACTTTAGCATTTCAGCATAGAGTTTAGATGTTTCCGGGCCTATATCCAGAATTAAATCATCGTCTTCTACATCAGCAACATTCTTGATAGTAGCTACTGCAGTATCAGAAAATTCTTTAGCACAAACAACATCGGTAGGAACGGGGATATCTGATCCGGCTTTTTTAGCTGCAGCCATTAGGCGTTTTGCTTCATCAATCAAATCTTCTTCATAAAGTGATTTGCCGACAGGAAAACCTGCTGCTGCGATAAATGTATTGGCAATGCCACCGCCAACAATTAATTGATCAACTTTAGTTGATAATGATTCTAAAACAGTTAATTTAGTTGATACTTTGGACCCACCAACAATAGCAACAAGAGGCTGTGCTGGTTGATTTAAAGCTTTACCTAAAGCAGCCAGTTCATTGGCTAATAGAGGGCCTGCACATGCAATATCAGCAAATTTAGCCACACTGTGAGTTGAGGCTTGTGCTCTATGTGCTGTACCGAAGGCATCCATAACAAAAATATCACATAAGGCCGCCATTTTTTGCCCTAGCTCATCATTGTTTTTCTTTTCACCGACGTTAAAACGCACATTTTCACAAAGAACTACTTCCCCTGCGTCAATTGTCACACCATCTATCCAGTCTTTTTCAAGACGCACAGGTTTACCAAGTAATTTTGATAATTGTTCAGCAACGGGTTTTAAACTGGCGGATTCATCAAACTCACCTTCAGTCGGTCGACCCAGGTGAGACATAACCATCACAGCTGCGCCAGCATTAAGTGCTTTCTCAATGGTTGGAACACTCGCTTGTATACGCAAGTCACTGGTGACGACGCCATCTTTAACGGGTACATTTAAGTCTTGACGAATTAAAACACGTTTACCAGATAAATCCAGATCAACCATTTTTTTAACGGACATATTAATTTTTCCTCTTTTTACTAATTTTAAAATGTATTCGATAGCGACTATTATAAAGACGAAAGAGCAAGCTAACTGATTTTTTTTCTTTGCTGAGAAGATTAGTCGTTTTTGCAGCGGTTTGATCTGAAAATTGCGGATGGGTCTTTATTGAGCTCACTAATAAAAAATATTTTTTACACTATAATGGTTGCTGTAATAGATAACTTCATCAATTCAGTAATTAAGAGCCTTAAGCTAATGTTTTACTGAACTTCCTTGTCATCTATAGGTAAAAGATACTGCTATCTTTAAAAATTTAATTAAGCTGAATACTCATGAATAAATTAATTTCATTAACTTTTTTGGCTGCCTTTTGTGGGCAGGTGGTTGCTTTAACGGCTGAACAGCAGGGATTACAAATTGTCACGGAGGTGGATCGTCGGGATATTGGTTTTGGTGACAGTCAGTCCGATTTGAAAATGATTTTACGCAATCGTAGTGGTCATGAGAGCACCCGTGTTTTAACCATGAAAACACTGGAAATTAATGGTGATGGCGATAAAAGTTTAAGTGTCTTTAGTCAGCCGCGGGATATTAAAGGGACGGCCTTTTTAAGTTTTACTCATGCTTTAGTGCCTGATGAACAGTGGCTGTACCTACCTGCTTTAAAACGGGTAAAGCGTATTTCTTCGAGTAATAAGTCGGGGCCATATTTAGGGAGTGAATATGCTTTTGAAGATCTCACTTCCTTTGAAGTAACAAAATATAAGTATAAATATTTAACCGATGAAGTGGTAGAGGGCAAAGACTGTTTTGTTGTTGAATTATATCCGCAATATGCTCATTCTGGTTATACTCGACAAGTGGTCTGGATAGAAAAAGAACGTTATATTCCTTTAAAAACTGATTATTATGATCGCAAAAATGCCTTGTTAAAAACTTTGTTGAACAAAGGTTATAAACAATATTTGGATCAATACTGGCGAGCAGACGAAATGTTAATGGTCAATCATCAAAATGGTAAAAGTACGGTGCTGTTGTGGGAAAATTATAGATTTAGAAATGGATTCAGCAGCAGAGATTTTGATAGAAATTCATTAAAACGCTCAAGATAAGTCGACAGATTTGTGGTCGCCCCCTCGAATGGGAATGATTCAGTTTTAGACAATATTTTATTTTCTGGAATTGATGATTCGTGTTTTTTACAGCAGATTCAAGAGCGTGTGCAGAAAGCAGTCGTTAAGGCTGCTGAAGTAATTTTTCAACAAGGTGATGAGGTTGATGGCTTATATTTGATCAGTTCTGGTCAGGTTCAGGTCTACACAACAAGAGAGAATGAGCGTTATATCTTGTCTCATGCACAGGCTAATCATCTGGTGGGTGAGTTTTTATTACAGGGTAGTAGTGTTCGTTCTGTCAGTGCCCAGGCAATTGAAGATTCAATTCTTTATTTCTTATCATTTGACGAATTAAATGCTGTTCTTAAACAATTCCCTAAACAAGGTCAATTATTAAGCTCAAAGATTACCCGGCGTTTATTCTGGAATCAAACAATTCTGGCTTTATATATGAGTCATTTGTTTGCAGGTTTGAGTGAAAATATCATTCGTCTATTAGTTAATGAAATGGAGATCCAGTCAATTCCATCAAATACTTTGCTACTAAAACAGCAGGATAGCTCCAATGATTTGTATGTGATTGTTGATGGACGATTTCAAGTGTATAGAACAACAGCTGCTGTTGTTGAAAAATTAGCGCTTGTAGGTCGTGGACAATCGGTAGGTGAAATAGGACTCATCAGTCAGGCTCCAAGATCTGCAAATGTACTGGCGATACGAGATTCCACTGTTGCCAAGTTAACTCGTTGCTCCTATGAAAAGATTTTAAAGTCTTTTCCAATTGAAATTAATCAGACTTTTGTTAACAGTGTGATTAATCATTTATCTGATAATAAGGCTTATTCATTTAAAGCTTCCGAGACCTTTGTTTTGGTTAATTTATCAGATAAAAATAGGGCTCAGCTTATGCAGCAATTGGTAAGCGCTTTAACTGTGTTTGGTCCCACTACTTTTTTGACCAGTGCCAGAGTAGATGAGGCTTTTTCTCAACCAGGTCTGGCCCAGTCAAGTTTTGATAATGAATTGAATCATTCTTTGTTACGTTGGTTGTCCGAACAAGAAAATGCTTATCGCTATGTGGTTTATGTGACGGATGATTCTGTCAGTCAATGGACTAAGAGGTGTCTTAGGCAGGCTGATCATGTGTTGTTTCTGGCTGATGCTGAGGGTCAGAGTGATATGACTCAGTTTGAATTGTTAAAATTAAATGAGTTACAAAGAAAAGGTCTTAAAAAAACTTTAGTATTAAATCATTGTTCGCTGAATACCGTCCCTGTTAATACCATTAATTGGTTAAAGACCTCGTATTTCGATAACCATCACCATATTAGAGTAGGTGTTAAGGCAGATTTTAGTCGGCTAGCCAGATTCTTGACGGCTAATACGATAGGAATAGTGCTAGGTGGCGGCGGAGCCAGAGGTTTTGCACATATTGGTGTGATACGTGCATTGAAGCAATTAGATATTCCTATCGATTTGGTGGGCGGAAATAGTATGGGGGCAGTGATTGCCGCTCAATATGCCATGCAATTGAGCACTGCTGAAATGATTGAGCAGACGCGTAGCTTATGTTTGCAAGGAGATAGCTTTACCTTACCTATCATCTCACTTTTTTCGGGTAAGAAAATGACTAAGGGCTTGCGGCGTATATTTGGTGATAGAGGAATAGAGGATCTTTGGTTAAGTTTTTTTTCTGTTTCCTGCAATATCAGCCGAGCAAAAGTGATGGTTCATGATAGAGGTTCTTTGCTGGCTGCTGTATTAAATAGCAATGCCCCACCCGGCTTATTCCCTCCGCAAGTGGTTGATGGTGATTTGTTAGTTGATGGTGCTTTATTAAATAATGTCCCTATCGATGTGATGGCTGAAAACAATAGAGGAGGAATTATTTTTGCCGTGGATGTTAATGCCCGAGAAGATTTATTAAATAATACTGATAATTGCGGGGGGGTGAGTGGCTGGCAGTTGTTATTAAATAAGTTGAACCCGTGGGCTGAGAAGATGAGTCGGCCGAGTTTGGTAGAAATACTTAGTCGAGCCAGTATTATTGGCGGATTAGCACAAAGAAAAAAAGGCATGGAGGGAATAGCGGATTTATATCTACAGCCCCCAGTGAATGGGTTTCCTTTAATGGCGTATAAGCAGGCAGAAAAGATTGAGGAAGTTGGTTATCAGTATGCGATGAAAGAATTGCAAAAATGGTTGGCGGCCAAGAGTTAGGAGCCTTAAAAGAATGAACTTAAAGCTCCACTACCATTAAGTTTAAGAGTAATGCTAGTGCAGCGCAGTGCTTTAGCCTGCATTAGGCAGCTCGCAATAAATAAACCATTACTCATCGTTCCTACGCTCCAGCGTGGGAATGCAGCTTGTGACGCTCCAGCGTCACGGAACGCTGGAGCGTTCAGTAATGAATTCCCACGCAGAGCATCACTGCCATTAAGTTAAGAGAAATACAATATGGGGCGCAGTGCTTTAGCCTGCTATTTTTAGCTATGAATGCAGGCTAAAGCACTGCGCCCCGATAAGCTTATTTTTATAACCAAATTATCATGATTGGGTATGAATATTTTTATGATATCCCTTAGGAGCGAGGATTCAATAATCCCCGACTCCTTAGGTTTTTTCCTGAGTTTTAATAAACTGCTCAAATTCTTCCAGTGGTAGCGGCTTGCTAAAGAAATAGCCCTGAGCGTATCGACATTGCTGATCTAGCAAATCTAATTGTTGTTGATTTTCAACCCCGGTCGCAACCACTTTAATCCCCAGTTTATTGGCCAAAATAATCATGGTTTCTACTAAAATGGCATGAGTAGGGTCACTGAGCATCTTGTGGATATATGAACGGTCGATTTTAATCACGTCAATAGGAAAATTCTTCAAGTAGCTTAAAGACGAGTAGCCCGTACCAAAGCTATCTAGTGAAAATTGTATACCTTTCTGTTTCAGTTTTTCAATACTGTTTAGGTGGCTGTTCTGCTCCCCAAGGAAGATTTTCTCAGGTATCTCAAAGGTAATGTTTTGTGGGGAAATTTTTTTACTCTTTAATATTTTTAACCATTCAACATGGCATTCAGACAGACTGTATTGAGCAACGGATTGATTTAATGAAATATGAATAGGCGGCAAGCCTAATTTTGACCAGCGTTGCATATTACTGGCAATTTCTTTGATGACCCAGTTGCCAATTTCATGAATAAGGCCACTTTCTTCTGCGATTGGAATAAAATCAGTTAAAGGAATAAAGCCTAATTCTGGGTGTTGCCAGCGTAACAAGGTTTCTGCACTCGCGACTTCCTTGCTATGAAGATCAATGATGGGTTGATAATGTAATGTAAATTCTTGATTAAGTATTGCAGATCGCATATCGGCAATCAGTTTTAGGCGTTTTTCAGTTTTATCTTGTAATGCCTGGGTATAGTAGGAATAGCTATTATCACCACTGCTTTTAGCTATATACATCGCACTGTCAGCATTTCTTTGTAGGGTCTCCATATCTTCACCATCATCGGGGAAGATACTAATACCAATACTGCCTGAGATAAAAATTTCTTGTTGCTCGATCAGTAACGGGATTTTAAATGAGTTGAAAATATTTCTAGAAATTAATTCAGCATCTGTGGTTTTTTCAAGCTCCGGTATAATCACGCAAAATTCATCCCCCCCCAAGCGAGCCACGGTATCTGAACTTCTCACCACGGACAATAGTTTTTTGGCCGTTTCTTGTAGCAGGATGTCGCCTACATGATGACCTAAATTATCATTAATCCACTTAAACTTATTTAGATCAAGCAACATTAAAGCCAGTTTTTTCTTGTTGCGCTTAGTTTGTTTTATGGCGCGGCTTAGTCTATCGACAAACAAAGTGCGATTAGGTAACTGGGTTAATGGATCATAATTAGCCTGGAGTTTTATAGATTCTTCAGCCGCTTTTTGTTGGCTGATATCTCTTAATACAGAAATAGATTGCTCAATTTTCCCGACATCATCCGTTAAGCTATAAATAGATTGCCAGACGGGAATTGGGTTGCCATTCTGGTGATAAATTGACACTTCACCTTGCCAGAAATGTTTGCTCTTTAGTGTGTCTGCAACGGTAGTAAAAAATTCACTGTCAAACTGTTCTGTATTTATAATATTGCTTTTTTTACTGAGGATATCAGCTTCAGAATGACCGGTGATATGGCAGAATGCTTGGTTCACTGAAATAATTGTGTTTTCAGTATCGGTAATAAAAACACCATCTTCTGTGTGTTTTAAATAGGAGAGCTTTAACTGTACATTCTGGTCATTAGGGGCTGGTATACTATTGCTTTGGAAATGACCGTATAGGCGTTTTACAACCGAATGATTATCGACCTCCGCTTTTATTTCAGCATGATATTTAATACTTTGACCCTCATCAGTTAAAAAACGAAAGCTATATTGGACGGGGAGGTGAGCAAATAAACAAATATTATTCTGAGTTCTTACTTCGGCAACATCATCAAGATGGATTTTTTCTATGAATTCTTTGTAGGGGAGTGATTCTTTAGCTGCATTTTTGTTCGGAAACCAGCGCACTGTTTCGCTGGAGAGAATATATTCCCAGTAACTGGTCTGGCTGCTCTGTTTGGGCTGTGGGGTGTTTAATAGTTTTCTTTGCAGGTAATTATTTTTTGCTGGCTTTGCTTTTTTAATTTGCAGCTTGGCAGTCGCTTGAAAAATACTAAAGCTTAACTGCTCAACAAAATTCTGAATAAAGCTGTCTTTTATCACGTAATCCAGACAACCCAGATGCATCGCTTTGCTTATGAGTTGCAGGTCTTTTTCTGTGTTAACAATGATGCTCGGCAGCGAAATCTTTTGTTCTTTTAGTGTGTTAAGTAAAGAAAATGCGTTGGCATTGGGGGTGTGAAAATCAATAATTAATAAATCATAGCGTTGTTGAGAATATAACTTTGTTAGCAGTTTCTGTTCAGAGTTAACAATGGCAAGATGATAACCTTTCCATTCCAGACGCATTTTTACTTGTTTAGCGATAAAAAAATCGCTATCAAGGTAAAGAATCTGGAAAGTATTCATATATTTGCTAAGTTATTTGCTAAAACTACGATAGTGCATTTAAACAGTTTAAGCGTAATTGAGTAAAGAGAATATCTTGAGTAGCATATGATTATTTATTACTGACCAGTTGTTGAATTTGTGTGAGTAACATACTCCCTTCCGAAAAGTAGCTTTCCTTAAAACGTTGTTGATAGGTATTTTCAAAATGGCTCATCAACTGCTTGAAATCATCTTTGCTGAATTGATCAGAAAGGCTTAATGCTTTAATGGAGGTAATGGGGTCGTTAAGTTTTTTTGGAAACTGCTGTTGGTAATGCTCTGCAATGGCCAGGTGTAATTTCTTTATTTTCTCTTTGTCTGCTTCATCAAGAATAGCGATGATTAAACTATTAATATTTTTATACGCAGTTTTATCTTTAATCTGGTGGATTGTTTCCAGCGACAGCATTAAATCTTTTAGTTGGGATTCTGAAAAATCTTGCTCTAATAAAGCATAGATATGCGCTTGTTTAGCTTTTCTTTGTTTTGATGGAATCTTTGGCAGTGTAAATTGAGCAATTTGATTGTTTTCGACAGCCAATGCTGATTCAGCAGTATTGTTTTGTGCGATGCTTGCCCAGTACTGGCTAAAGTGAGGGAAGTTCTGTTCGTTTTTGAATTGACGTTTAATAATATCGGCTAAAGACGCCAGTCCACAACTGATAGAGGAATCAGGAAAGGACAACACAACAGGTGTTTGTTTAGTGACGGCTTTGTTAACACTGGGGTCAGTCGTTAAATAGCCTAGATAATGGACATCAATTTTTAAATAAGTCTTAACTGCTTTTTGGAAGCGTTTAAAAACAAGCTGGCTGGTTTGGTAATCTTCAACCCGATTAACTAAAATAAAGATGGATTTCTTTTCTTTCCTCATTACCAGCATCTTTAATAAAGCAAAGGAGTCTGTTAACGAGGTGGGTTCGGAAGTGATGATAATGACTCTATACTGTGCAGAGGCAACAAAATCTATTACGTTATTATCAATACCAGCCGCAGTATCTATCAGCAAGTAATCAAATTTCTTTTCCAGCGTTTCTAAGGATTGGGTGAGCAGAGCATTTTGTTTTTTATTTAGGTTGGTACAATCCTTTATGCCTGAAGCAGCAGGCACTATTGAAATACCTGAGGGAAGGGTAAGAATGATGTCTTCTATATTTTTTTGCCCATTTAACACATGCTCAATAGTGTAGCTGGGGCTAATCCCCATCAATATATTAATGTTTGCCAAACCTGTGTCAGCATCAAATAAGCAGACATTTAAGTTACGTGCAACCAGGGATAGTCCCAGATTGGTTGAGATATTGGTTTTCCCAACCCCGCCTTTTCCACTACTAAAAGCAATTACTGTAGCCATGAGTCTTCTTTGAAAAAAAAATGTTAGGGCATTATATACTTTTCAGTTGTGTTTGAAATATGCAGCCTCGCTTATCTTGAGATTAATTGATTCAGGAGCGGGTAATATTGAATTCTCGATCCTTAACACTTGATTTTGTATCAAGCGGACTCCATTGATAGGTAACGACGAGTCGTTTTTTATACTAAGAACTGAGTGAACTTAAGCAATGCAAAAACAAACGAATACTATTGACGACTTATTGTCCGTATTTCCTGCTGTACAGGCTGATAAAATTAAACAGGCATTGTTATTGGTTGACCAGATCGATATATCAGCAGCGTATAGTGAAAAAAGTATTGAGGTTGCACTCATTTTAACGGCTTTGAATGTTGATATTGATACTGTTATAGCGGCTATTTTATCAGCACCCTGTATTCCTTTGACTGCACAGGCTCATGCCATAGCTGAACAATTTGGTGAGTCTGTTGCTTTACTGCTTAATGATGTCGATAGCTTAAATCAACTGCAGCTATATTCAACCACTATGGCTGATCAGCCTAGTCAGGCAGAGACATTGCGCAGAATGTTGCTTTCCATGATTAAAGATGTACGTGCGGTGTTGATTAAGTTGGCCTATCGTATTTATAGATTAAGATATTTGGCGACAGAAGATTATGATTTGCGCCGGTTTATTGCACAAGAGAGTCTGGATATTTATGCACCCATAGCGAATAGGCTAGGAGTGAGTCAGATTAAGTGGGAATTAGAGGATTTAGCCTTTCGATATTTGCATCCACAGCAATATATTAAGATGGTTAAGTCTTTAGATGCCACCAGAAATCAACGTGAACAGATTATTAATTCCTTTCAAAAAACATTATCAGAGGTTCTGAGTAGGGAGAATGTCGGGGCGGGTATTGTTGGCCGGCCTAAGCATATTTATAGTATTTGGAAAAAAACACAACGTAAAGAAATGCAAGTTGATGAGCTCTACGATTTATTGGCTGTGCGTGTGTTGGTCAAAGAATTAACTCATTGTTATGCTGTTTTAGGTCTTGTTCATGGTGAATGGCAATATATCCCTAAGGAATTCGATGATTATATATCTAACCCTAAAGGCAATGGATATCAATCATTGCATACGGTTATTATTACCCCTGAGGGGCATAGGGTAGAAGTCCAGATTAGAACTGAGCAGATGGATGAATTTGCTGAATTAGGTGTTGCTGCACATTGGCGCTATAAAGAAGGAAGTAAGCAAGATACTGCGACAGAGAAAAATATCGCTTCAATAAGGCAGTTATTATCAGAAAAAAACAGTGATGATGAGTTGGTCGAAAACTTTAAGGCTGAGTTATTTGAAGACCGAGTCTATGTGCTAAGTCCTGAAGGTAAGTTGGTTGATTTGATTAAAGGCGCAACACCATTAGATTTTGCTTACGCCATACATACGGAAGTTGGGCATCGTTGTCGAGGGGCAAAAGTAAATGGTCGCATTGTACCGTTAACCTACCAGCTGAAATCTGGAGAGCAGGTTGAGATTTTAACTGCCAAAGAAGGTGAGCCAAATCAGCATTGGATAGATTTAAATCTGGGCTACTTAAAAACGCCTCGAGCGATCACTAAAGTAAAAAATTGGTTTAATCATCAGGATGATGAAAAAAACACGGTCTCTGGCAAGGCAATTCTAGAAAATGAAATACAACAAGCCAGCATTCCTGCTTTCGATTTAAACAAAATAGTAGGGTATTTTAAAAAGCCGAGTGTCGAGCAGTTGTATCTTGCAATTGGTCGTGGAGAAATTAATACTAATCAGCTGTTAGGGGTGTTTAATAGGCCTGAAACAGAGAGGCAAAAAACAGCAAAAGTAAAAAATAAATCGGCAAAGGCAATTGTCTTGATTGATGGGATGAATAATGTAGCTAACTCCATCGCGCATTGTTGTCAGCCTGAGCAGGGTGATGAGATCATCGGCTTTATTTCACATTACAGAGGTATTACTATCCATTTAAAGGAGTGTGAAAACATAAAGCATTTATCCCGACAGCAACAAGCGCAACTTATTCATGCAAGTTGGTCTGTTGATGATGGGGTTTGAACATTATCATAAGCCCAGTTAAACATGCAAAATTAGAGCATTATTTTTTTGAAAGTTAAATCGACAGGGTTGAATTCTATAATTTAAGACCTATCTCATAGTAACTGCCATGTTATTAAAGTGTATTGGATTGATTGACAGAATGAGCTCTATTTTGAATGTTTATTTGGTATGAATATTGCTTTTTAATTTGCGTTTATTGTTATTAAAATGTTGTAAGGTTGTTTAGCATGTGTGAAAGCTAATAAAGCTGAGTATATGTATTTTATTGTTGTAAAAAAATTATTGGAGTTCTAATGGAAACCGTTGTATTGCTGATAGTGGGTTTGGTATTGGCTTATGTTGTTGTGTATACGCCTGTAAGTGGCTTGTTTGAAGTTTCTCAAGCACCTGTAAATCAAGCTGGAAAGGATGTGGCTTTAGTGGTGCCTGAAGATTCTGCACTAAAACGCCATTTTCTTAGTAACCTGAAAGCTGAAGTTGAATCAGAGTTATCTCCACGCCCAAGCTGTTCAATGCTTAAGCGACACCATGATGCCTTGGTTTCTGTAGAAATTGAAAAGCGATTACTTGCTTAATGTTACTGAATAGTTGAATGGATTGTTTTACACAGGGATGTGTATCCCCTTTTTTACAAAACCAGATGCCAAATACATAGGGTTTTAGTCACTTGTAAAACGCACTTACCGCAAAAGGCTCTAAATTTTGCTCATTATTGGTGCCTGATGCACCAAGATAAAGCGATTATTTGTGCTGTTTTGAGTCATTCGACTCTATCTGAATAGACGTTTAATAAAGCGATCAAAAAACTCATGCATGATGAGTGCAGAGAGTATTAATGTGGTGCCTGTTATTATTTTTGCTGTGAGTGGTTCGTGATTGATACTGTGACCTATATAAAGTGCCAGCACGGGCGATATCATAGGAATAAAACCAACCGTTGTTGCTGCTAAGTGGATCAGCACATAATAGTACAGGACAAAACCGATTGTGGTGGCAATAAGGCCAAGATAAGCAATAGATGCAATGTTTATCAGGGTTAAATTTTGTGGCCATATGGCGTTATCAAATATTACCCAGGTCAATAAATAAGCGGGTAGAGCAAACAGCAGTCCGCCTGTGACTTGTGTTATTGCGGGTAATTTAGCATCAATACGTTTTACCAATACGGCTGTGGCAGTTTGTAATGAGACGGCGGTTAAAACACCAAAAATGCCATAAACGGCATAAATGTTGAGCTGTAAAGCCGAGCTAAACATTACGGATAGGCCTGCAATGCCCAGAAAGTAAGAGCAAATTTTGCCAAATGTCAGGCTACGTTCTTTTAGCCAGATGGCAGCAAAAAAAGCGGTTAAAAAGGGTGATAAACCAAAAATAACGGAAACCCAGCCAGAAGGTATAAATTGAGCCCCCCAATAAACAGCGAGCATGGCGCCATACATTTGTATGGAGACTGCTAAATAAGTTATTTTGGCTTTGCGATGCGAGGGCAGTCGTTTACGACGGAGCATTAGCAATAACAGCATACAGACTACGCCAATAGTCATCCGTGATCCTGCACCAAAGATAAAGCCTGGCCCATCACCACTCCATTTAATGGCAAGTGGGGTTGTGGCCCATAAAAGAATAATGCTGATGTATGCAAGAGCTATGCGCATGTTGGTAAGATGTCAGGAAATTTCTGCTAGTAAGGAGTCAATCATATTTTGCGCTTGTTGCTGATAACTGGCGCCAAATAGATTTAGGTGATTAAGAATGTGATAGAGATTATAGAGTGTTTTACGAATTTCATATCCTGGGTGTAAAGGGTAGGAGTCATTATAAGCTTGATAGAAATGAGGGCTAAATCCCCCAAATAATTCAGTCATGGCAATATCTGTTTCTCTATCCCCATAATAGCAGGCGGGGTCATATATAACGGGTTCGCCGTGTTCACTGATTGCGGCATTGCCAGACCATAAATCACCATGAAGTAATGATGGATGAGGGGCGTAATCGGTGAAAAAATAGTCTAAAGAGCTATTCAGCTTTTCACCAGATTGAATCAGTTTGCTGCTATAAGCATTTTTTTCAGCCAGAGCGAGCTGGAATCCTAAGCGCTTATGCTGCCAAAAACTGAGCCAATTATCTGAGGCGTTATTTTGTTGGGGGGTGGAACCAATGGTATTGTCTGTGTGCCAACCAAAGAAGGGCTGTTTGAATCTATGTAAAGTCGCTAGTTGTTGGCCTAATTGTTGATCTGACTGGGAGTTTCCATTAGCTAGAGTAATAGCTTCTAAAACCAGGAAAGCATGATTATTTATTACACCAGAAAGTACAGGCTTTGGGACTCTTATACTTTGTGTTTCAGTTATTTCCTTCAGTCCAGCAAACTCTGCTTCAAACATGGCTATTAAATGCGCTTGATTGAGTTTTATAAAATAGCTATTAGCTTGGCCTTGTATCAGATAGGCAGAATTGATGCAGCCACCAGAAACAGCTTGTATATTGGAGATTTTAAAAGGCTGCTTAATCGCGCGTTCAATTTGCAAGGCAATAGTTTGCCAGTCCGAATTATTAAGCATTATTTACACGCTGCTAAGTTTTATTAAGTGGCTTAAATTATAGCGTATCGTTACATGCTCCTTAAAAATTTATACTTTATTAGCTAGGCAGGCTTTAATCTCTATTAAACAAGATTGACAATTGATTCAACTTGAACCTGATTTCTACCTTTATCTTTAGCGATATACATTGCGTCATCTGCCCGTTTGATTAATGAGGCATCTGTGTCATTACCCTTGAGAGAGCTCACTCCAAGACTTGCTGTTAGTTTCAGTATATCCATACCGTAAGCAATGGTATGATTTTCAATATTACGACGTATTCTTTCTGCCATAGCGATTGCACCGTCAAGATCGGTGTCGCTTAACAGAATGACAAATTCTTCACCACCATAACGAAAAACCATATCACTACCCCGAACAGCCTCTTTAATACAGTTGGCTGCTGAGGCGAGTGCAATATCACCACATTCATGACCATACTTGTCATTGATCGCTTTAAAGTGGTCTATATCAAAGAAAATAATCGATAAACGCCGGGCATTTCTATGTGATAATTTGATCTCTCTTTGTAGTGATTCATTAAAAGAGGTTCTATTATTTGTTTTGGTTAATGGATCGGTAATCGATAATTTTAATGCCTGGTTAAACAAGGTGGCATTTCTTAATGGGTAGATTAATGAGCAAAGTAAGGATTCTAAAAGTTTGATTTCTTTGTCATCAAATCGCTGTCTGCGCATTATTTTCAGATTACCCAATTGCAGCTCTTCTACTTTCAGTGCGTAGGTACATGAATGTTTGGTTACAATCCCCTGATCTATCTTGAGATTGAATTCTTCATTCTGGTAAACAAAGCCATTATGGGGAATAAGTTCTTTTATTTTGTCGCTGAAGATATTGATTAATTCGTTAAATTCAAGGGTTGTTTGTAGTGCGCTACTAATATCGTAATGATGTAGATTAACGGCTTTAGATGCATCAAAGGTATTGTTACTTACAATGGCCAAGTTTGCAGATTCTTTGTTCATGCCTTATCCCTCGTATATCTTTTATAATTTGATACGGGTGATTAAAGCGAGTTTTATGCCATGGATTATATTTTCTTATAATTCAATAAGATGTCTTGTGTATATTTTTAATTTGTCAATTTTTTGTCTCCTGTTAGGCAAGTTATTGCCTCATTGCCCCAGCAATAATACTTCTGCCTGGGATTCACAGGAGGTTCAGCAACTCATCGTAATAATGAACACAGCCTGCCAATAAAAAGGCAGTTTTTTTGATAATACGGGTGCTAGCATTTGTATAGTGTTTTATAATTGCAGGCTTAATTTTTAAATTCCATTAATTTAGGATGTAATATGAAGAAAATTTCGTTATTTATTTCGTTGGCTTTATTCTTTTTTTCTGCTGTTGCAACTGCTCACGGGCCAGTTAGAGGGAAACTGACGGCAACACTTTTAATTGATGCACCAGCTGATAAAGTGTGGGATGTGATTAGTAACTATGATGACATGTCATGGCATCCTGCGATGGCTAGTTCAACAGCTGATAATGGCAATGAAAAAGGCTCTGTTCGAGTTTTAACTCTAAAAAATGGCGGTACGATTACTGAGAAGTTAAAAGCTTATAAAGCGGATAAAATGTCTTATAAGTATAAAATTACTGATATAAGCACAGCTAAAACGATTCAACATGCGGGAAAGGATGAAAATGTGCCTGTTTTACCTGTAGAGAATTACCAGGCAACTTTAACTGTAAAAGCTAAAGGTTCTAAATCTGTTGTGACTTGGGTTGCCACGTACTACCGAGGATATGTAAACAACAATCCACCAGAAGAATTAAATGAAGCAGCGGCTGATGCAGCTGTAACCGCTGTTTTAACTGATGGTTTAGTACATTTAGCACAAAAATTTGATTCAGGTGCTAATTCTTCAGAAGTTAAAATGACTATGAAAAGATAGTCTTTTGTGTGACTGAAAATAGAAGGGGGGGTTTTTATATAAAAATCACCCCTTTTTTTATTGATCAGGTAGTTGCTAACATTTCAGCGAGTGTAAATTAAGGGTGCAGCTTATTGATTTATAAGGATGCGTGAATATGTCCATGTAAGTTCTGCTGCAACGTCGTGTTGCAGAAGCCTGATAAATCCACAAGCGGCAGCCTCAGGAAATAATACTCTGAGTAGTTACAATATCTGATTCTGATGGTTCGAATCTTTAAGTTTGATAGGTGATGTAGAGCGGGTTTTATCCGCTATCAACATCTTTAGAAACCTGAAATTATTTCTTGAGGTTGTATTTTGAAAATTACTTTTATTTTTTTTGTTTTTAGCACACTGTTTAGTTCTTCTTTAGTGGCAAAACCTTATGCTTTTATAACGAATCAACTGGATAATTCGGTTTCTATTGTTGATACTCAGAGTAATCAGGTGGTTAATACTTTAACGGTTACAGGTAAACCCGTCGGTGTTGCTGTTAATAATGCGAAAGCACAGGTTTATATTAGTACCCCTAATGGGAATGGTTTTGCTGTTTTAGATATTAACACTCAACAACAAATCAGGCATGTAAAAGTCGGGGGTGCTTCATTGGGTATTGCTGTCGATGTGCCCGGTGAACGTGTTTTCGTGGCAGACTGGTATGAAAATACGGTGACAGTTTTTGAGACAGAAACATTTCAATTGATAAAAATAATTCAGGTAGGTAAATCACCTTCCGGAATGATGGTCAGTGCAGATAACCGATGGTTATATGTGGCTAATCGAGTGGATGATACGATTTCACAAATTGACTTATCCACGTTAAAAACTAGAAATACCACTAAAGTGGGCTTACATCCTTTTGGTTTGTCTGTCGATAAAGCAGGCCAGCGTATCTACAGCGCGAATGTAGAAAGTGATGATGTGACAATATTACAGTCAAATTATTTGAAAAAACTGGCCACAGTCAAAGTGGGTGTCAGGCCTTATGCAACAGCATTGGCATTAAATGATAGTCTGCTTTTTGTCACTAATCAGGATGATAATACGGTGTCGGTAATTGATACCGCTACATTAAAAGTTATATCCCTTATCGAAGTCGGTGAGAAACCTGAAGGGATAAGTACAGCCCCCAATGATCAGTATGTGTATGTGGCAAACTGGTTTGATAATAATGTCTCGGTAATTGATGCAAAAACATTAAAAGTGATTGATACTATTGAAACGGGTGAAGGCAGTCGAGCATTTGGTTTATTTATTTCTGAGTAATATGAATATTCCTATGCTAGACTTCAGAAAAATTATAAAAGGAGCTAAAAATGGCAGAAACAGTAGAAGAATTAACCGTTACTTATGAAGATGGTGGTATAGAGACGGTTAAAGAATTAGATAAAAAGGTCTTGAGCAAAGGGGCCTGGGCAACGGTTATTTATCGTTA
>ENA-ORXI01000798-ORXI01000798.1-sediment-metagenome-genome-assembly--contig:-NODE-798-length-25899-cov-7.134459_pt1 | contig 25899 bp, 21 predicted proteins | sample MGYA00237861_ERZ511468 | MGnify/ENA primary metagenome ERZ511468 (study PRJEB26299, sample SAMN06266213) | sediment metagenome | isolation source: Hudson Canyon methane seep mesocosm | place: USA:Hudson...
ACCATTACTTTTGGGTTTTTTGCCTGTTTTAGTAGCTGCTTTTTCTTATCCTTTTGGAAATCAACTGGTTTGGCAAGAGAAAAAAAGAAGAGAACAAGAACAATCTAAAAATGCAGAAATTCTAAACAGTGCTTTTGTAAAAGTATTTTTATTAACACTGGGCAGTTTTCCTTTATGGATAATATTATATTTTTTTACAGAACCATCAATGCCAAGCAGTGGTCAATATTTTAGTGTTGCTGTCATTTCATTGCTTTCGGGAGTAATTGCTACTTCTTTGTTTTTGTATGCACGTAGTCTTGCTAATACCTCATCAAAACTTATAGCCGTTGATGCCAGTCAATCCGGTGAAGTCTTTTTTGCTCTAATAGGTGAAATGATATTTTTAAATGCCAGTTTTCCAAATATGATTGGTTTGATAGGTATTGTTATTACTATTATTGGTTTGATTATTTTAGTCAAATTAGGAAAGTAAAACATTTTTTAATATTTGTAGAAACTGTAGTGTCATTTGTATAATCTGTTATTCTAAAAGTTTACTAAAATCCATATAATTCCCGTACAAAAAAATTAAACAAGGAATTAAAATATGGAATTTTCATATGACAACCCAACAGCAATCGAATTTGGAAAAGGAAAGATTGAGACTCTTTCTAATTTAATATCAAAAGATCAAAAAGTATTAGTAGTTTATGGTAGTGGTTCAATCAAAAAAAATGGTGTTTATGATCAAGTAATCAAAGCATTAGAGAATCATACATTTTTAGAATTTTCAGGTGTTGAAGTTAACCCAACAGTAGAAACTATGAATAAAGCAGTAAAAATTGTAAGAGAAGAAAAAATTGATTTTATTCTTGCAGTTGGTGGTGGTTCAGTTATTGATGGCTGTAAGTATTTAGCTGCTGCATCATTATACGATGGTGACGGATGGGATTTCTTAGATGGAACTTCTGAAGTTGAAAAAGCTTTACCATTAGGTGTAGTTTTAACTTTAGCTGCAACTGGTTCTGAAACAAATCATTTAACAGTTGTTTCTAAAAAAGAAACTGATGAAAAAAGAATGTATTTCTCAAACTTTTCATATCCACAATTTGCAATTATGGATCCAAGTGTTATGTCTACATTAAGTGATAGACAACTAGGAAATGGTTTAGTTGATGCATTTGTTCATACTTCTGAACAATATATTACACATCCTACAACTGCATTAGTAAATGATGGTTATGCTGAAACTTTATTTAGAGGATTAGTAACTTTAGCAAATACTTGGGAAGATAGAAGAACAGACGCATGGTTAGAAAACTTAATGCATATTGCAAACCAAGCTTTAAACTTCCAAATTGGAGCTGGTGTACCTCAAGATTGGTCAACTCACCTTATCGGTCATGAGTTAACAGCATATTATGATCTTGATCATGCAAGATCATTAGCTGTAGTTCAACCTTACTTATTAGAAGTAATGGGTGAAGATAAAAAAGAAAAAATTGCACAATTAGGTAAAAATGTATTTGGAATTGAATCTAATAATGCAGATGTAATCAAAGCAATAGAAAAAGTTTATAACACTGTAGGTGTTCCTACAAAATTAAATGCCTACGAAATTGATGATAAAGTTATCTCAAATGTTCAAGCAGCATTAACTAAAAATGGTTATACAGCAATGGGTGAAAATGCAAATATCACTCTTGATAAAGTAGAAACTATTTTAAATATGTCTATAAACGCATAATATTAAACTCTACTATCCTTTTCAAAAGAAGTCTTCTCTTCTTTTGGAGGGTATTTGATTTAATTAGTAAAAATGAGACTTTTTTGCTCTTTTTTTTTATTATAATACTATTCTTGCTTAAGAGGTATATGCAAATATTTTGATGGTGATTAATAATATTCTATAGAAGATAGAAGTTCCTTTTTATACAAAAGAACAACTCCTTATAAACCGAAATTTAACAAGTACGAACTAACACATAAACTTGTATAAAAGGTTGACTCTTTCTTTTATAGAATATTATTAAATTTAAACAATGAAGTTTTATACTTTTTATTTAGTATAATTTACATAAACAAAACAATAAGGAAAGTAATCAATGAAGTATCTAAAAATAGCCATACTTGTAAGTGTATTAGGTACATCAGTAATGGCAGATACAGAGATCGAAGATATTTTTAAAAAATCTAATATTAATGGATCATTGGTTCTTTCTACACTTGATACAGATGAATACATTTATAATAAAACAAGAGCAAATACAAGATATTTACCTGGATCAACATTTAAAATACCAAATACGCTCATTGCACTTCAAGAAAAAGTTATCAAAGATGAATATGAAATACTTAAATGGGATGGTAAGATTAGGTCGTATGCCCCATGGAATAAAGATCAAAATTTAAAAAGTGCATTTCCTATATCTTGTGTTTGGTGTTATCAAGAGTTAGCTACTAAAATTGGAAATGATAAATATTTACAACATTTAAAAAAACTACAATATGGAAATCAAAAAACTGGACAAGATTTAACAACATTTTGGTTAAGTGGAGATATGAAGATATCAGTAAATGAACAAATAAAATTCCTCAAAAAGTTGTATAAATCAGAATTACCTTACAAAAAAGAATATATAAATATACTAAAAAAGATTATGATTGTTAAAAAAACAGATGAATATACGATAAGAGTAAAAACAGGTTGGACACAAAATATTGGTTGGTATGTAGGTTATATTGAAACAAAAAATAAAGTATGGTTTTTCGCATTAAATGCAGATATACACTGGGAACAACTAAAATATAGAAAACAAATTGTAATGGAGGCGTTAAAGGTAAAAAATATTCTTTAGTTAATATGTTATAATTCACAAAAAGAACTAATGAAAAAACAAAAACTCAATACTTTTACACTATCAGGATTAATCATCGGCCCTATTTTAGGCTCAGGTTTAATTCTACTTCCCCCTCTTTTATATAATATGATACAAGAATACTCATTGGTTGTTTGGATTATTATCTTAAGCCTTGGTTTTTCATTTGCACTTATTTTTGGGAAACTAGCCATACTCTTTCCGGGAAGTGGAGGAGTTACACTTGCAACAAAAAATTCTTTAGGAAAAAAGTATCAATTGCTTACTTCTTTATATTTAATATGTGCGGTATTTTTTGGACCAGTTGCAGTATTATTGATTGCAGCAGAATTCCTACACGAATACTTTTCTCATATAAATATAGTTCTATTAGCTATTATACTTTATATAATCACTTATATTTTACTTTTAATCAAGATAGATTTTTTAGGAAAACTAATGTTAATAGTGAGTTCTTTAATAACTATTATTTTTCTAATATCAAGTATCAATATTTTAATGAACGTAAATAGTTTTACTTTTTCATTACCTACAATTGAAATAAACCAAATTGGATATTCATTTTTGTTAGCTTTCTGGGCAATTGTTGGATGGGAAGTAATTGGTAACTATTCAGAAGAAGCCAAAGATACAAAAACATTAAAAAATTCTGTAATATTTTCTGCAATTATTGTGTCAAGTGTTTATTTTCTTGTAAGCCTTGCTATTTGTTTTGGTGAGTTTGATCAAAGCAAAGAAAACTTTAAACTAGTCTGGCTTATTGAACCTATATTTGGTAATTTCTCTCATTTTATTCTTTCGAGTGTATCTGTAATATTGTGTGTTGGTACACTTATATTATTTATTGGTGGAGTTGCTAGACTTATTGCTTATTTAAATTTTTCAAAACATACATCAAAATATATAAATACAGGTGCACCAATTGGAGCATTAAATTTTTTAGCTTTTATTCATTGTATAACGTTAGCTTTAGTTTATTTCAACTATTTAACACTTGATAATCTTGTAGCATTTGCAGATGGATTTTTTATAGCTAATGCACTTATTGGTTTGATTAGTGCTGTAGTTATTTTTAAAGCAGGTTTTTTAAAAATCAATGCAATTATTTTAAGTATTGTATTTTTTGGGATATTATTATTTTCTAATATTTATATCTTATCTATTATAGTTCTACTTTTTTGTTTAACATATTTTAAAAAAAACCTCTAAGCTCATATATCAGGAGAATGAAATGTTGTTAAAATGCTTAGAGGAATTACAAAAGTTTATTTCTTTTATGAATGAAGTTTAACTAATTAAAATCGAAAAAAAATCGATTTTAATTAAAATTTGATTATTTAGAACGAATAAGTTAATGTTAGGTTAACTTGTTTTAAATCTGTTTCATCAGTATCAGCTGAGTCATTAGTTACAATTGTATATCCTAGATTACTTTTTAAGTCTTTTGTTAATGGGTATCCTAACCATACTGTAGCTTCTTCTTGAGTAAAATTATTTGAACCTTTATCATATGATGTAGCTCCATAAAGTAGTGTAGAACTTAATTTTCCAAACGATTTACTAACACCTACATAATATGTCTTAGCATTTTTTAAATACATTTGATCACCTTCTTCAAAAGGGATAATTGTTTCTCCTGCCATATGTGTAAATCCTGCATCTTTATCAATTTGAACATATCCAGCATATGGAGAAAAATCACCTATTTTAGTGCTTACCATTAAATCAATAATACTAGAATCATTTGTAGAGTCTTGCTTATCATTATTAACTGCATAATGTGTTCGTACAGATGTATCGCCATATTTAAAGTTAGCTCTACCACCCATAATATCTCTTACATCATTAGCAATAAAATCATATGCTGTTATAGAAATATTTTCGTTTAGTTTTTGAGTCAATGCAATTTTATATACACCCTCACTACTATTCATTTCACTTACTGGTCTATAGTCTCTTGAATAAACTCTACCATGTTTTTTTGACCAGATTGCTTCTAAAGATGTATTATCATAGTTTGCATTTACTCTAACTGCATCTTGTGTTTTATTCATCCAATCAGTAGCAATAAATTGTCTACCAGCTTTAACTGTAACATTGTTTTTTTTGTATGTTACAAATAGTTCTTCTATATCTGTAGCTTGTGATGAACCATCTTTATCATAAAATCTTTCAGATGCATCACCTTTACCTTGAAAATGTGTTTCGTTTTTTCCACCTTCAAATAATGTTGAATACATTCTTACTTTAGATGTTAAACTTAGATTGTTCCATTGTGCTGTTTCATATTTAAGAGCAAATGAACCTACACTATATGATGTATTATTATAATAATTAGACCACTTAGATAATTCTGTATCTACTTTTCTGTTTTCATATGTTGCTGTAACCTCACCACTTACTTTACCACCTTGTAATGCTTGTGCTAAAGTATCAGCACTCATAATAGAACAACTACCTGCGGCTATTATAGCAATTAAACTTAACTTGATTTTTTTCATAATGTTTTCCTTTAATTTAGATATTGAAGTTTAGATTAAAAAAGAAGCAAATTAATCGCAAAAGAAAGTAAACTTATTCGATTAATTTGCTCTTTTTTCTTGTTAAACTTCTCTCATAAATAAACCTAGATAAGGAATACAAGATGAATAATTCAAGAAGAGACTTTCTAAAAAAAGGTGCAATTGGTACAGCTGCAGTAGCTGCAAGTGGAAGTATGAGTGGTATGGTTGCAAAAGAGTTTGCTGCTAGAACAGAAAAAATTCCACATGCTTCACATTATGGACCATTTCATGCTCATGTAAGAGATGGAAGAATTGTTGATATTACACCACAATTAGATTCAGATGCAAACCCAACTGTAATGGTAAAAGGTTTAGCAGATAGAGTAACAACTAGTTCAAGAGTAAAATATCCAAGCGTAAGAAAATCTTACTTAGAAGGTAAAGATGCTGGAGATTTAAGAGGTAAAGAAGAGTTTGTAAGAGTATCTTGGGATACAGCTTTAGATCTTGCTGCAAATGCTATCAAAAAAGCACAAAAAAAAGGTGGAAATAAATCATTATATAACTCTTGTTATTCAGGGTGGGCTCATCCAGGAGCATTTAAACCAAATGCATTAGCAGGAAGATTTTTTAATCAAATCGGTGGTGCTGTTGGTACGGCTGGAGAGTATTCAAATGGAGCAGCAGGTCCAACAAATCCAGTAATTGTAGGAGATATGGAAGTTTATTCTATCCAGACTGCACATGAACAAATCATTAAAAATACAAAAGTGATGATTTTATGGGGAGCTGACCTTTACAAATGTAATAGAATTGGTTGGTTTGTTCCAAATCATAGAAATATTGATGCATATGAAGAGTATAAAAAAGCAGGAATAAAATTTATCTCTATTGATCCTATTTATACTAAATCAGCACAAGAATTTGGTGCAGATTGGATTAAAATTAGACCAGGTTCAGATGTAGCACTTATGATGGCTATGATGCATTATTTATATAAATCAAAAAAATATGATGCAGAATTTATCAAAAAATATACACATGGTTTTGATAAATTTTTACCATATTTATTAGGTGATGAAGATGGTGTAGAAAAAACACCCCAGTGGGCTGAAAAGTTAACAGAGATTCCAGCTGATACTATTAAAACATTGGCAACAACTATGGTTGATAACAGAACATTTATTGCTGGAAACTGGTCTTTACAAAGAGCTCATCATGGAGAACAAGTTGACTGGTCTATTATAACTTTAGCATCTATGATTGGACAAGTTGGTCTTCCAGGTGGTGGTTTTGGTTTCTCTATGCATTATGCAGGTGGTGGAGATGCTGCTTCTGGAAAAGCAACTGTTGGTGGAGTTCCTCAAGGTGGAGGAAACAAAGTAAATGTAAATATTCCAGCTTCTAGAATGAGTGATTTACTTTTAAATCCTGGAAAAACAATTACGTTTAAAGGTGGAAAAGTAACTTATCCAAAAATCGAAGTGATGTTAAGTGCTGGATCATCTCCAATTGGACACCAACCAGACGTAAATGAACTTGTAGGTGCTATGAGAACTTTAGACACAATTATTACTGTTGATCCATGGTGGACTCCAACAGCAAAAATGTCTGATATTGTTTTCCCTGCAACTACTACTATGGAAAGAGATGATATTACACAAGGTATGTCATACGCTCAAGATAGAATATTTGCAATGAGAAAAGTTGTTGATGCTAGATACGAGTCAAAAGATGATTATTGGATTTTTGCAGAGTTATCAAAAAGATTTGGTAAAGAGAAAAAATTTACGAAAAATAGAACAACAATGGATTGGATCCAAAGATTATACAAAAGATCATATGCAAACAAAAAAATGAAAATTAAATTTGAGGACTTCTGGAAAGATGGTGTTATTAAATACGACGTTCCTGATAGTGCAAGAGATTTTGTAAGACATGAATCATTTAGAAAAGACCCAATTAATAATGCTTTAAAAACAGAAAGTGGAAAAATACAAATATTCTCTGAAAAATTTGAAGCATTTGGATATAAAGATTTTAAAGGTCATGCAACATGGTTTGAACCAGCTGAATGGTTAGGAAATAAAGATTTAGTGGAAAAATATCCATTACATTTAGTATCTCCACATCCAACATATAGAGTTCACTCTCAGTTGGATAATACATGGGTACAACAAGTACATAAAGTACAAGGGAGAGAACCTATTAGAATCTCACCAAATGATGCGAAAAAATTTGGTGTGATTGATGGTGAAATTGTAGAAGTATATAATGATAGAGGAAGTGTATTAGCAGGTGTTGTAGTTACAGATACTATTAGAGATGGAGTAGTTGCAATCGAAGAAGGTGCTTGGTATTCTCCTGAAGATGTTAATTCTGGTGATTCAATGTTTGGTAACGATCAGAAAAAAGTAAGATGTAACTCTGGACAAGCTAATTTATTAACTTCTTCAAGACCAACATCTTCAATGGCACAAGCAACTACAGCAAATACTGTGCTTGTTTCAATTAAAAAAGCAGGTGTAGTTAAACCAAATTTAGCATACAGTGCACCAAAAATTATAGAAGGATAAAAAATGACAAAATTATTAACAACAATAGTACTAGTACTTGGGCTTTTTGCCCAAGCCTATGCAAGTGATTTATTTGTAATCGAAAGTAATACAGAATTAAAAGCAAAAGATGGGAAAGTTTCAAAACTATTTATCGGTGTACCGGTAAGTGTTCAAAAAGAAAGCAACACTCAGTTAGAAGTAACAGTAAAAGGTTTTCAAGATGGTAAAAACATTTACTCATCAGCTGCAAAGGAACTTTTAATTGCAACAGTAGAAGATGGTTTTGTAGTAAGTAAAAAAGTAGGAAATGAAGTAGAATTATCAGGAACTATAGCTAAAGATGCTACTAGTGATGATATTGAGGCTATTTGGGATGAAACACAAGAACTGTATTATGAAATGTGTTCTGTATGTCATGCACCACCACAAATTGCGCATTTAAGTATGATCGAATGGGAAGCAATCTATCCTTCAATGAGAACAAGAACAACACTTGATGATGAAGAATCAGCATCAATACTTAGATTTTTAAAATCAAATGCAAATAATGGTTTAATAAAAGTTAGTCACTAAGATATTAAGAGTATAATTATAAAAAAGGATTTTTATGAAAAAAGAATTTATGAAAAAATTACAAAGCTTAACTATCCTTTATGCTGAAGATGAAGAGGGAGTTAGAAAAAATATAGCTGACTCTTTGAGTTATTATGTAAAAGAGGTATATCAAGCTTCAAATGGACAAGAAGCATTAGATCTTTTTAATGAGAAAAGCCCTGATATTATTTTAAGTGATATTCATATGCCAATTTTAAATGGTATAGATTTTGTAAAACAAATAAGGCTCATGAATCGAGATATTCCTGTAGTGATGATAACAGCACATACAGATAAAAAATATTTACTTGAAGCAGTTGAGTTACATATGGAAAAATATATCGTAAAACCTCTTGATATGGATGATCTCTTTGAAACTTTAGAAAAATGTGTTGATATCATTGACGTAAATAATATTGAGATTTTAAAAGTTGATAAAGATTATGTTTATGATTATGATAAAAAAGAATTAAGTTATCAAAATAAAATCGTTATTTTAAATAAAAAAGAGATTTGTTTTTTCGAAAGACTGATATCAAATCAAGATAAAATGACTACATACGAAGAGTTACAAGAATATGTTTGGGGTGATGATGTTATGACAGATAGTGCATTAAGATCACTTGTAAGAAATTTACGAAAAAAATTACCCACAGATATAATGTTTAATCTTTCAGGTATAGGATATCGACTTGTTTAAATATCTAATAACTTTTAACTTATTATTTGTTATATTATTTTCAAATGAGATAAAACCAATACAGTTTAAAGATGATGACTCTTTATCAAGAGTCGCTTCAAAATTACACATAAACTCACATATAAAAATCTTTCTACCAAGTATCCCCTACTCTTACATCGCAAAAAATACAAACGCAGGTCTCATTCGTTCTGATGACAATGAAAAAGGCTGGTCATATGACTTGGCAAAATCGCACAAAAGAATAGATGACTTCACTTATATTTTTGAAATAAGAAAAAATTTAAAGTTTCAAGATGGTTCGTCTTTAGATATTGATTCTGTGATACGAAATCTAAATCACTTCAAAAAAAACCCTTTTTTATATACTAATATTGACAAAATTGATTTTACAGTCAGTAAAATAGATAGGTACAAATTTCAAATAAAATTAAAACAAAAATATGAGATGTTTTTTTTAGATCTTGCAAGAATATATTTTTATACAGATACATATTTAAAAAAATATTCACCTAAAGGTGAAGAAACAGGTTCAGCAACAAGTATTGCTGGGGCTTTTGGAACTGGTCCTTATATTTTAAAAAGTGGTTATGCTTTAGGTGAAAAACAATCAGAGAAACTAGAACTTGTTGCCAATCCTTACTATTGGGATAAAAGATATCCGAAAATAAAAAAAGTAACAGTATACACACAACTCAATATGAACAAAGCTTTAGATTATGTAACAAACTATGAAGGAAAACTTGATATTAGTCCTATAGCTTTCAATAAAAAAATAGATACCATACTTTCAAATCACGCAAAACTAGTGATCAGAGAATCAACAAATAATTTCATCATATATTTCAATCTAATAAATGGCAATAAATCATTAAAAAATAAAGAAGTAAGACAAGCACTTAACCAAGCACTCAATCAAGAAAATCTATTAAACTTTGTATATAAAAAAGAGGGAAAGATTTCACCTTTTACCACATCCATAAATTATAAAATTGTTCAAAAAATAGCTGACAAAAAAGAGTATCCAACAAATAAATTATCCAAAGAAAAAATAAAAGAGTTATTGACAAACTTAACACTTAATATTGTGACACAAGATAGATTTATGTTTTTATGGAAAGGGATAGAGTTTCAGCTCAAACAATATGGAGTGAAACTGGTTTTTGATATCACTACTAGTGAAAAAGATATCTACAATCAATTGTTCAATAAAAAATCTTGGGACATGCTAATGTGGGGGGATGATGACTGGTATTATAAGAACCCTTGGACTGTATTTTTTATCTACGAACAAAATAGTCCTTGGTCAACAATTCCAAATGATAATATCATGCAAAAAAATATCGAACAACTATTTAAAACAAAAATAGATTCAAAAGAATATGAAAAAGTTGTATCAAATATATTATATAGAGCTAAAGATATGGCATATACATTAAAAGTACCCTCACACAATAAAGTTATAGCTGTAAATAAAGAAGTGATATATGAACCTTCTAAAGGGGGTATTATTCCATTATGGAAAATACAAATCACAAAAGATCATTGGTCTATTAGAAAAAATAAAAACTGTCCAAAACATTTACAAATACCAATAAAACCAAAAAGAGTAAAAGATGAAACTAATAAATAAACTAAATATAAAAAATAAATTGATGATACTATTTTTAATTCTTTTTTCTTCTATTTTAATTTTGGGCTATACCTCTATTCAAATAAGTGAGAATTCTAAAGAAAAATTAAAAAATGTATATTTTAAATCTCAAGAGGTTTTACTTCTACAAGAAAATATCATTGAACCATTATATAAAGTAAGAGAACTAAGCCAAAATCTAGTAATGGCACCTAACAATACACTAAGAGTTGGAATTGAGAATGAATTAAACACTATTATTTTTAATATTGACCAATATTTTATGACATATAAAAAAGAAAATCAAAAAATATTTAGTATGTGGGAAAAATATAAAACATTTCTAGAAAAAACAAAAGAGTATTTAAAAAATGATTTTGAAGAAGGAGCATATATCAATGTTACAACATCAAGTAAACAACAGTTTAATTTACTTCTTAATGAGTTATTGGAAGAACAAAGTAAATTTTTAAATAATGCTAAGACAGCATATTCTACGGCTGTTGAAAAGTCAAGTAAACTAAAAATAGAAATATTATTATCGTTAAGTATTATTTTGATTTTTGCTATTATTATAGGATGGATTGTTTCTAATAATATCGTACAATCTATTCATAAAGTACAAGATGGATTAAATGAATTTTTTGAATATTTAAATAACAAAAAAAATAAAGCTAAAAAAATTCGAGTAAAATCAAATGATGAATTCTCTCAAATGGCAAATATAATCAATCAAAATGTCGAAAACATTCAAAATAATATTGAAAAAAACGAGCTTTTAATCAAAGATGCCACTAAAGTTTTAGAGAACATAAAAGGCGGAAATCTAGGTACTAGACTTACAAAAGATACCGATAATGTCGCATTAAATGAACTCAAAATCATGATGAATAATATGATTGAAAACTTAGAAGATAAAATTCAAAAAGAGATAAATCAACGACTAGAGCAAGAACAAATCTTAATACAACAATCAAAACTAGCAGCTATGGGTGAGATGATAGGAAATATCGCTCATCAATGGAGACAACCAATCGCTGAAATATCAGCAATTTTAACAAATATGAAAATCACTTATGAGTTTGATAAATTTTCACAAGAATATATGAATACGAAAATGAAAGAAGCAAATAAACTAACTTCTTATATGTCTGATACTATTAGTGATTTTCAAAACTTTTTTAACCCACAAGGGGAAAAAGAATTATTTAGTATAGAACAAGCTTGTAGAGATGCATTTTTCATAGTAGAATCATCTATGAAGTATCATAGTATTGATGTAGAATTTAATGTTATAGAAGATAGTTCTGTGCATGGATACAAAAATGAATATTCACAAGTAATATTAAATATATTAAGTAATGCAAAAGATGTTTTTATCGAGAAAAAAATAGAAAATCCATCTATAAAAATTAAAATTAAAACTGGTGAAAACTATGCCATAGTTAAAATTGAAGATAATGCTGGTGGTGTAAAAGATGAGATACTAGAAAAAATATTTGAACCGTATTTTACTACCAAACATAAAACTCAAGGAACTGGAATAGGACTCTATATGTCTAAAAATATCATAGAAAGAAATATGGATGGATTTATCAATGTTATTAACAAAAATCAAGGTGCGTGTTTTATTGTGAAAGTTTTATTATAGTCTAAATAATAATTAGGAAATAAAACTAGCACCCTCTTCAAAAGATGGTTTTACATCTTTGGGCGGATATCCAAAATATGTTTTAAAATCTCGTGAAAACTGAGATGCACTATCATATCCCATCTCATAAGCAGCATCTACTACTTGGTATTTGTGTTTAGAGATTAAATCTTTTGCTTTATTGAGTCTAATCTTTTTTATATATTGTAAAGGTGTATGAGAAGTGATATTTTTAAAATGGGTATGAAAAGATGATACACTCATATCCTCTTGTCTTGCTAGATTAGGAATATCCAAGTTTGTTTCACATTCAGTGTGTATAATTTTTAAAGCTCGTGCTATTTTTGCTTCGTTATTATTATCTAAAAACATTTTATGTAAAAAGTTTGAGTTTTCTCCTACTGCAATTCTATAAAATAACTCTTTTAATATTGGTTCTCCTAAAATTTTCGATTCTTCAGGTGACTGAAGTATATTTAAAAGTCGAAGTGTCAAGTCTTCTATATTTGCTGTTACTTCATCTGAAAAAACACCAATACTATTTTTCTTTGATTTTATCGCTTCTTTTTTAGAAACACTATCTATGATTTCATACATCATTTTTTTATCTATAGAAACAATAAGCCCTATAAAAGGTTCTTCTTGGGATGCATGTGTTTCACACTCTAAAGGTAATGTCGTAGGAACTACCAAATAATTTTTATGATCATACACTAGAGTATTTTCACCCAAATGACCAATCTTTTTTCCTTGTAAAACAAGAATCAAACAAACGTCATAAATAAATGGAGTTAAGGGATCATATTTTGAAGTAGCATATATTTTTACATCATTTAAAAATGTATCATGAATACCATCATTTTCGAAAAGTTTATTTACTTTTGATAAAATTTCTTGATTCATATTATTCCTACTTCTTTTTTCATATTATAGCATTTTACAGACAAATATCACACAACTTATGCTAAAATTCATTTAACAATGAGAGATACATACACTATTTGTTTTCTTATAAAAGTAACTACAGAAGTGGATGAATAATACTATATGAATGAACTAATAAAAAACACTACAAATCTAGATGTTAAAGAGGATAAAAACCAATTAACCTCTCACCAAAATGAAGTTTTCCAAAATATCACAGCACTTATAGATCAAAGAGTAAAAAGTATTTTAAAAACAGATGATATAAACGATTATATGTTATCTCTAACAGGAGCTGCAGGAACTGGTAAAACATTCCTGACTGCTCAAATAGCAAAATACTTTAGAGATAAAAAAGATACTGACTTTTCTTTTACTATTACTGCCCCTACACATAAAGCAGTTGGAGTAATATCTGAGATGTTACGAAAAAATAAAATCCAAGCATCTTGTAAAACAATTCATTCATTTTTAGGAATAAAACCATTTCGAGATTTTGATAAAGGTGTGGAGACTTTTAAAGTAGATAAAACTAAAAAAACTCACGATAGTGCTTCGATTTTAATAGTAGATGAAAGCTCAATGATAGGCTCAGAACTTTTTTCTTATATCCAAGAAGCAATAGAAGAAGAGAGAGTAAATTTTGTATTTTTTATTGGTGATCCATTTCAGTTATTACCAGTAGATAATAGTGAAAATCAAATATACAAACTCAAAAATCAGTTTACTTTACAAGAAGTGGTACGTCAAGCAAAAGATTCTTATATCATCAAAATTGCTACAAAACTAAGAGAAAGTATCCAAACAAAAAACTTCATTCCCCTTAAACAGTTTTTTAGTGAAAACTACGATGAAGAGTTAACCTTTTTTAGTAATCATAGAGAGTTTTTAGCAGATTTTCATAAAAATGAACACTGGTATAATGAAGATAAAATCATCGCAACATACAAAAATAGTGATGTAGATTCTTTTAATAAACTCATCCGAACTAAATTTTGGGAACAAAATCAAGTGTTTAATCCCCCTACTTTTTTAAGAGGTGATACTATCAGATTTAGAGAAGCATATAGTGTAAATGATATTTCACTGTATCATAATGGTCAGGTAGTGGAACTTGCTAGTGCTATTTTAAAGTATCATGAAACATTAAATATAAACTACTGGGAGTGTCGAGATGTTGGAGCAATGGAGCAACAAATATTTAGAGTTTTAGAACCCACTAGTATAAAAGTATTTAATGATAAATTAAAATCAATTGTGAGTTCAGCTAAAAGTGCACAACACCCTAGAAAAAAAGAGTTATGGCAAACTTTTTATGCAGTACGTGATATGTTTGCAGATGTACAGTATGTACACTCATCAACAATTCATAAACTTCAAGGAAGTACTCATGATGTAGCTTACGTGGATCTTTTTTCTTTATCTGATAATAGATATATGAGTGATGAAGAAAAGTATCGATTAACTTACGTATCGATTACTCGAGCGAGTCAAGATATAAAAATATTTATGCCGATGTTTGAGGTATTTAATAAAAAACCATTACTGAACATAGCCAATGAATTTGATGCTATTGATGATGTATTAAAAAAGTTAGAAATATAAAAAGCAAAGAGAAGAGATGATTATTTAAATGAATAAATATTTAAAAATAATTCTTCTTTTCTTTATAACTATTAGTATTCAAATTTTGACATATACTATTTTTATAAAAGATCATATATCAGCTTGGGGTTCAAATAAAGAAGAACAAATATTATCTTTAAAAGGTGATGAAATTGCACCTTACATAATATCAACTAGAGCCATAAATATTAACAGTACAAATATAAAGGTATGGAATACTTTAAGTAAATTGGGAGCAGATAGAGAAGGATTTTTTGCTTATTCATTTATAGAAGAATTATTAGGATACAAGACAATAAAAAATAATGAACAATTAAATCATTCAATGAATATAGGAAGAAGTATACCTACAACTATAGAAAAAAATGAAAAGTATAGTTTCCAAATTGTCGATGTGAAGTATGGAAACTATTTTGTGCTTAAGAATTGGGGTACTTTTTTTATAAAAGAAACAAAACAAAATCAAACTAAACTAATAGTTCGCTCACATGGCCATACTGAAAATAAAAATGATATTCAAAATTTACTATTTGAACCAATGCATTATATAATGGAACGTCGTATGATGATAGGAATAAAAGCAGAAAGTGAAAATTATAAAATCTCTGAATTTATTGACTTTCTATGGTTATTTAGTATTATTTTTACTGCACTAGGTATTTTATATATTATGTTCAGTTTTTTCAATATCATCTCAATATGTATGACAATAATTTTAAGTAATATTTGGCTTTATTGTTTACTAGTATTTAATCCTTTATCTTATTCTTCATTAATACTTTTTATTGTAGTTTGCCTGACATATATACTATTAAAAAGATATAACAATCAAAAGTCACAATACATTTAACTCTTATTCTTCTTTTGTTTTTTATGATATATAAACCACATAGACCAGAAAAACAAAGATAAACCAATCGCTGTAAATATTGCAGGCATCGGATTATCTATACTAGAAATAGACCCTGAATACGTTGCTATTAAAATATAAGGGATAGAGCTAATATACCAAGCAAAAGCAAACTTTTTAAATTTCATTTTTGTAAATCCAGATAAACAAGCACTTGCTTCTGGTAAAACAGGCATAGCTCTTGATAAAATAATCATTGCCATTCCATGTTTATTAAAAGTAGTTATCATCTCTTTCTTTTGTTCTTTATCTTTTATTAAAAAATTCAAAAACTTATTACCAAATTTATAAGAGAGTAAATATCCTGAAATACCTGCTAAAGATACTCCTAATAAGGAGAAGAAAAAAGCATATCCAAAACCTAAAAAGTAACCTGATAATATAATGATACTTAAAGTAGGAACAGCAATAAATAAATCTAAGAAAAGAAAAAAGCTAACTAGCAAACCTAAATATAAAGGTGAAATCTCTTTCGCTTCTGTTAAATATTTTTTTATCTCTTCGATAGTTAACAAATCAAAATAATTTATTATAAAAAGAGTACCTGTAAAAAATACAAATAGAACAATAAAAACTTTTAATAATGCTTTCAACTTAAGACCTTTTCATCAATTTATCATACAGTATAAATAGAATAGTAATTTATTTTAGACATATTACCTAGTAAAACAAATAATGATATTATCTTTGCAAAAATAAAGAAAAATAAAGAAAATTTTAAAAAAAAGGATAAGAGATACATAAAGCATATTATTATACTTAATGAATAGTGAATCTAAAAAATGAATTATTAAGCTATTTTTACAACATCATCCCAAGAAATAGATAAAAATAAATTATCATCATCTAAATGAACTGGTGAATACACTGTAAATGTATTTTCTTCAAACTTTACATCTAATATATATTTATCACCTTGAAAACTTTGAGAAACAATAGAAACTTTATATTCGCCTGTATCACCTAAGTCACATTCATCTACTCGTACACAATAATCTTTTTTATCTTTAGTAATAAAGTTGGCTACTCCAAAACTTTTTGCGATACTTTTTGTTTTTGGATTTTTGTATATATTTTGAGGAGTATCATACTGCATAATTTTTCCATCTTCTAAATAGATGATTTTATCACTCATCGCCATCGCTTCACTTGCATCATGAGTAACAATAATAGCTGTTTTGTGTGTAGATTTTAAAATAGATAAAAGTTCTTTTTGTATTTGAGCTTTTAACATAGTGTCAATACCGCTAAAAGGCTCATCAAGTAAAATAAGCTCTGGATTTAATGCCATAGCTCGAATAAGTGCAATTCGCTGTTGTTGTCCACCTGACAGCTCATGAGGATATCTAGCTTCATAACCACTAAGGTCTACAAGATTTAAAAGTTTACTTGCTACTTGTATTTTTTCATCTTTAGCTAAACGATCTATCCCAAATGTAATATTGTCAAAAATTGTCATATGAGGGAAAAGTGCATAGTTTTGAAAAACAAAACCAATATTTCTTTTTTGAGGTTCTACAAAAGTATGTGAGTCTGATAATATTTTATTATTTAAACATAATATTCCACTCTGAGCGTGTTCAAAACCTGCAATTATATTTAATAAAGTACTCTTACCACTACCACTTTTACCTAAAAGAGATATAATTTTACCTCTTTCTATATCAAGTGAAATATCTTTTAATACTTCTGTATTATCAAAAGACTTTGATATTTTACTTAGTGTTAGTATGTTTTTCATTTGTATCCTTAAGAGTGTAAATAATTGGTATAATAGAGATAAGAACGATACTTAGAGCATAAACTGATGACTCTTGAACCATCTCAATAGATGCTAATTCATATGTTTTTGTGGCTAATGTTTCGTAGTTAAATGGTCGTAAGATTAATGTAGCTGGTAACTCTTTTAAAATATCTATAAATACTAAAATAAAAGCAGCCATTACACCACTTTTTATTAGTGGTAAATCAACTTTAATCAGCGTAGTTAAAAATGATTTATTTAAACTTCTTGAAGCTTTATTTACATTAATTCCTATTTTTTCAAAAGAAGATTCTACACTATTTAAAGCAACAGCTAAAAATCGTACCGTATATCCAAAACATAAAATTGCAATAGTTCCACCAAGTACTAATCCATCTAAATCAAATGTTTCAATTAGATAGTTATCTATACTTGAACTTACGATGATAATACCAACAGCAATAACAGCACCAGGTATAGAGTAACCTAACGTTGCTACTTTTAATAAATATTTCATATATCTATTATCAAAGATTCGAGCACTATATCCTAATGTAATTGCAATAGATACTATTAAAAGTGCAGATACAAATGCTACTAAAAAACTATTTAGAACCGTTTGGATAAACTCATCATCTAAAATGAGTGTAAAATGTTCAACAGAATAAATTAAAATCCAGATAATAGGTATCAAAAAACCAAAAATAAATGGAATAGATAAAAAAGATAAAATAGCAATTTGTCCAAAAAATTTAGTTTTTATTTTTTTAATAGGGGCAGATACTGATTCAACTTTATATTTAGCCCCTCCTCTATTAATCTTTTCGATAACTAAAATAGTAAATACCATAGCCATTGCTATAGTTGAAATATAAGCGGCACTATTTGGGTCATCTAAACCAAACCATGCTGTAAAAACAGCTGTACTTAATGTATCTACACCAAAATACTTTACTAAACCATACTCACTAATGGTTTCCATCATAACTAAAGACAATGCACCGATGATAGCAGGTCTTGATAATGGTAATATAACTTTGTAAAATATTTTAACTCTACTGATTCCTAAAGATAATGCAGGATTCAATAAATAACTAGAGTGTTTTGAAAAAGATGATTTTACAATCAAATAAATATATGGATAAAGAGCAAGTGAAAGAATAATTATCACAGAATTCATATTTAAAACATCAAAATAACTTTTAATACCTAAATCCATTAATAAAAGATGAACGGGACCATAAAATCCCAATATATCAGAATAGATAAATCCTAATATATATGAAGGGATGATAAAAGGTAAGATAAGAACTATAGAGAAGAACTTTGAGTATTTAAAATCATAAAAGGTAACGAAGTATGCACTTCCTACCCCAAATATTAAACTCAAGCTACAAACACCTACTAACAATATTAGAGTATTGATTATATAATCAGTTAAAACTGTTTCTTTTAAATGTACTAAAGTATCACTTTGAGCTCCAAAAGCATTATAAACGATTAATGCAATTGGTATAATTAAAACTATTGTTAATATTGTGGATATATTTATCCAATTAGAAGGTACTTGAAATCCTTTACTCATTTATTATTTCCACTTAACCTCATTAAATATTTTTACAGCTTTAGCATTGTTAGCCCCTAACTCTTCTAAAGCTAAAGTATCTTCTTTAAATGTTCCCCATGATTTTAAAAGATCTGATGGTTCTACATTTTGATTTGCTGGATATTCATAATTTCTTTTTCCATACATACTTTGTGCTTTAGGTGAAACTAAAAACTCTAGAAGTTTAACAGCATTTTCTTTATTTTTACTGTATTTTGTAACACCAGCACCTGAAATGTTTATATGTGTTCCATTTCCATTTTGATTTGGAAAAAATACACCCATTTTTTTACCAACTTCTACTTCTGTTCTTTTTTTAGAATTTAAAAGTTTACCTACATAATACGTATTTACAACAGCAACATCACCAACGTTAGCAGCAACTGCTTTCATTTGATCTCTATCACTACCTTTAGGAGTTCTAGCAAAGTTGTTTACCATTGCTTTTGCCCAAGCTTTTGCATTTTCTTCACCATCATTAGCAACCATAGAAGCTAAAAGTGATTGGTTATAGATATTATTCGCTTTTCTAATAAGAACTTTACCTTTTAATTCAGGTTTAGTTAAAGCAGCATATGTAGACAATTCTGAAGGACTAACTTTATCTTTATTATAAACGATAACTCTAGCTCTTTTTGTTAATGCATACCAGTAACCGTCTTTTTGTCTTAAATTAGCTGGAATTGCAGCATTTAAAACTTTACTATTAATAGTTTGTAATAAGTCTTTTTGTTGTGCAATATATAATCTTGCAGCATCTGATGTGATTAAGATATCAGCAGGAGAATTTTTACCCTCTTTTTCTAATCTTTTCATAAGTTCATTTGCTTTTGCTTTTACAACATTTACTTTAATACCAGTATTTTTTTCAAACATCTTATATAGTTGTTTGTCAGTGTCATAATGTCTGTGAGAGTAAATATTTACCTCACTAGTTGCCGAGAATCCGATTGTTGCTACAAGTGCAGTAGCAATTATATTTTTTAACATTTTATTCCTTTGTTATTAATAATCATTATCAGAAGTATATAGAAATGATTCTTAATATAACTTTAAATTAAGAATCATTATCAACTATTAAAAAAATAAAATAATTTTTATTTTTTTAGAAATTATTTAAAAAGTTTTTGAAATTCATAAAAGGCTTTAGTCTTTCGGATCTTTCCATTCCTATTATCCACTAATCCATATCCCGGAGCAATAAGTTGATGCCAAAATACTTTTTGTATTTTATTTGTATCTTTTGCAATTTGAAAATAATCTATCATATATTGAGAATATAATTCTTCACTCACACATTCATTTTCACTCGTAGGGGCATATGGTGCCGTTCCGCTTAAAGGCCAATTTACTTCAGTAATATAAATCTCATCTGTTTTCATTTTTGGACTCAATTTAACTAAAGAGTAAAGCATCTCAATTTTATTTTTAGTATCAAAGATTCCCATCTGTGTATTTTGTGGCGCTCCTCGTCTATCTACATAAAGCAATGATGAAAGCTTATCAAATTTTACAGGAAAATTATTGAACAAAGCTCGTATAGTATAGTGATATTCAAAGTCTATTACTGAAGGACCTACGAGTTTAAATGTATTATACTTATCATCCCTTATATCTTGTACAATTTTATAAAACTCAAGGTATTCTTTGACTGCAAAAAATCCCCATTTTGCTCGATTTATAGTAGTACCAATTTGATATTCTGTTGTTATAGACTTAAAGGTATTAAATATTTCCATTATGTGTAATTTTAATAGGTCTTTATCATCGATATGATCTCTATCTTGCATTATATTTAAAAGGATTTTTTTATCATCACCAAAACTCTTTGCAAAATCATAATATTTATCTATATTTTGTATATCACTTAAAGGGAGTCTAATGATTAACGATTTAACTCCTAACTCTTCTACTAACTCTTGTTGAGAATCACCTTTATCAAGATTTACACCAAGGCCATAAAAATTTTCTTTTTTGAAGTTATCATCTTCTTTTTTTGAGAATAATTTCATCAAAGATATTGACAATGGAAACATAATTAGGTTAGTAGAAATCATCTTTAAAAAGTCAGTTTTATATCTTTTTCTCATAGCTCTTTTATATGATTTATCTTTTATAACATGTGGCTGATCGGAATAATTATCCCAGATAAATGGTGATTTGTTTTCCATATTAATTCTCTCTTATTCTTAAATATACAGGAAATCTAGGCTTCCCATATTTCGTAAAATTTTGATATTTAAAGGTTATGATAGTACCAATTTCGGGAGGGTTATTTCTAAATTTATCATCCAATCCACTTCCAATTTTGAACGTAATTTGATTTGGTAATTGACAAATAATCGCCCCTACTTTGTTTAAATACTTTCCTTTTCCTTTTGTAAATCCAGTGATTTCACACTCAGTATCTTTAAAGTTTTTCACTTTTAAAGCTTGAGAAGTACGCTTGTTTATATATAAAGCATTAGGATTACGTACTACTATCCCCTCACCTTTTTTAAGCTCAATCTCTTTTAAATAACTTTTTTGATGCTCTATATTTTTAATAATTGTCTGTGGTAAAATTTTGATATACTCATTTTCATATTGTTTTACTTTTGATAATCTTTGAAATAAGCCACCCCTAGCATTGGGAACTTCAAAGATATAATGTTTAATTTGGGACCATTCCTTACCAGGACTTTTATCTCTAACGATTGATGAAATATTTTCAAAATCATCTCTTTTTGTCCATAATTCACCATCAATTTCAAATCTAGGATAATCTTTTGTAAACCATTTTGGTGCATAAATCTTTTTACCGTTCCTGGTTAATAGTTGTTTACCATCCCAATAAGCTCTTATACCATCAAGTTTTTCACTCATTACCCAATTTGTGGTATTCTGATCTTTATAAGTTTTAAGAAGTAGAAGATTAGGTTTAGAGGCAAATAATGACAATGATGCCAAAAGAGATAAAGATATGAGTTTCATTATATCTTCATCATCATATTAGATAAGTGATTCTTGCTGTAGTCTTTGAAGAACATCAGCAGATGTGATCTGTTTCATACAAGCATGATTTTCTTTTTCATTTTTTAAGGGACATACTCTTTTCATACATGGAGCACAAGAGATATCTTTACGTAAAAGCATCTCATGTTCATTTTTCCATTGGTTTGTTTCATTGTGTCTTGTAGGTCCAAAAATAGATACTGTAGGTACATTAAAAGCAGCAGCTACATGCATAGGTCCAGAATCATTTGTTATAAATAAATCTAACGTAGATATATTTGTTATAAGTTCCTCTACACTTGTTTTTCCTGCTAAATTTTCGAAATTTGATACATTTGCATTTTTTAATGAGTTTTCTATATCCTCAGCAATATCAGTTTCACCAGGACCACCAAAGATTTTGATATCATAATTTTTTGATAACTCTATAGCAACTTTTGCAAACTCATTTGGATACCATCTTTTGGCACTTCCATAAGTTGCACCTGGGTTTAATCCAAGTATTGGTTTTATATTTTGTTCTTTTTCAGTAGTACGATATATTTTTAACTTACTAGGTTTTGTTTCTATAGATAAACTTTTATTTATAAAATCATTATATCGTATAACTTGATGTGTATTAAGCTCACTATCAAAACGTTTATAAATAAATTTTTGTTTAGAATTTATGAAAAATAGCAGGAACTTAGTAGTGAAGTTTTTTCGAAAACTAAAAGCTAAATCTACAACTCCAACACTTTTAGCAAGTAAAAAAAGATTTTTATATCTATTTCCTGATTTTTTACTATCATCAATAATTATATTTTCTACACTTGGGTGCTCTTTAAATAGTTTTGTTGATACAAAAGAACCAAAAATTATTAATTTTGCACCAGGATAATTTTTTATTACATTTTCAATAGCAGGAGTAGCCATGACAGCATCACCAAGCCAAGTAGGTATCTCTATAAATATTTTCAATTTTTATCCAATGTCTTAAATACTAAGATTCACAAGCTTGTATTTTTTCAATAGTTTTTGTAGTACTTTTACCATCTACAAACTGAACAAGTTTAAGTTCACCAGCTATTTCACTACCTACAACTTTTTTACCCTCATAATCTCCACCTTTAACTAAAACATCTGGCTGAACTATCTCAATAAGGCTAAGTGGTGTATCATCAGTAAATTTTACAACATAATCAACACTCTCTAAAGCAGCTAATATATAACCTCTATCATCTTCATTGTTAATAGGTCTATTTGGTCCTTTTAATGCACTTACACTTGCATCACTATTTAACCCTAAAATAAGTACATCACCAAATGATTTTGCTTTATCTAAATATTGAACATGTCCTTTATGTAAAATATCAAAACAACCATTTGTAAAAACAATCTTTTTATTTTGTTTTTTTAATCTAGCTACAGTCTGAGCTATCTCTTCAAAAGTTTTAAGATGAGATTCTATACTACTCTTATGAAGACTACTTTTATATTCTTCAATCTCCTCTAATGAGGCAGTTGCACTTCCAATTTTTCCTACAACAACACCAGCAGCTAAATTTGCAAACTCCATAGCATCTACAATATTATTGCCATTTGCTAAACAGTATCCTAAACTAGCTAACACTGTATCACCTGCACCTGTTACATCAAATACTTCACGGGCAACTGTTGGTTTTTTAATAACATTGTCATTTTCATCTAATATTGCTATTCCATCTTCACTTAACGTAATCATTGGTACTTGCAAACAAGCTGTATTATGCAGTTTTTTAAGAGCAATTTTTAAACTAGCATCATCATTTATATCTATATTTGTAGCTTCTTGAGCTTCTTTTTTATTAGGAGTTAATAAATAACTTCCGATATATTTACTGTAATCATCACCTTTAGGATCTACAAGAACTTTTGTTTCTGTTCCAGATGCACAAAAAATTATTTTTGACATAAGACTATCAGTAATTACACCTTTTCCATAATCAGAAACTAAAACAACATCAAATTGTTCTATTATATTTAAAAGACCCATTGTAATCAACGCTTCACTCTCCGGCGAAATATCTTCTTTTGATTCTTGATCATATCTAATGATTTGTTGTGCGGAAGCTATGATTCTACTTTTTTTAGTTGTTTTTCTATTTTCATCACAAATTAAATAATGTCTTACGTTTATAGACTCTAACATCTGTGTAAGTTCTGATGATACTGAATCTTCCCCAACAACAGAAATAACCATTACTTCAGCACCTAAAGATACAAGATTGTTTACAACATTTCCAGCTCCACCTAATACTGTAGTTTCTTTTTCCACATTTACAACTTGAACTGGTGCTTCAGGAGAGATACGATTTGTACTACCCCATAAATAATGGTCTATCATCAAATCACCAATAACTAAAATATTTGGTTTTTTAATTGTGTTATTACTTTCCATTATTTTTTTACCTCAGTAGCAAATAATCTTTTTATCTCAGGGATATATGCTTTTATACCCTCTTCCATTGAAACTTTTGGCTCATACCCTAAGTTTTCTTTTGTTGTTTCAATATTTGCTTGTGTAAAGAACTGATAAGATCCAACAAAAGGATTTGGAATATAATTCTTACCATTATCTAGTTCTAATTCTTTTTGTAAAATAGTAACAATATCTTCAAAACTTCTAGCTTTTCCTGTACCTACATTATATACACCAGATTTTTTAGGAGAACATGCTTTTATATTTGCTTGTACAATATCATCTATATAGATAAAGTCTCTTAATATTTTATCACTACCTTCAAATAATTTTGGAGTTAACCCTTTTAAAATCTGATGTCCAAATTGTACAACCATAGAAGATGTACTATTTTTGAAAAACTCTCTAGGACCATATACATTAAAATACTTTAATCCTACAATTGATATATCTACACCTTGTTTGATATACTTATAAGAGATATTATCCATCATAACTTTTGAAAATCCATATGCATTATTAGGTTGTTCATACCCTACTTCAAATCTATCACTATCTCCATAAGTTGCAGCAGAACTTGCATATATCATATTTGCACCATGTTTAATAGCTATTTTTAGTAAATCTTCATACGCATTTACATTTGTTTTCATCATTAAATCTTGCTCTAATACAGTCGTATCTGAAATAGCTGCTTGATGAAAAATATAGTCAAATTTATAAGAGTTTTCTAAATCTTTTAAAGCTACTTTATCATTGATATCTCCACTAACTACAACACCCTCAAACCCTAAAAGGTTTTTAAAATGACCAAAACTTTTTAGATTTCCATTTGAAAACGTTTCACCACTTCTAAACATATCAAAAGCAACAATAGTAGCATCGGGATAGTTTTCTTGAAAATAAAATGATAAACTACTTCCTATAAAGCCAGCTGCTCCTGTTATTAAAATTGTTTTATTATTAAAATCTATATCTGTATGTTTAATCATTATATTATCTCCATTAATTTATTGTATTGAAAGCATTTTTAGTTTTTTATATTCAGGACAAGAACTTAATAGCTCCGATTCACTGCCGTTTCCAATTATTTTACCATCTTTAAATAATAAAATTTTATCTGAGTTTTGCACCGTACTTAATCTATGAGCAAT
>ENA-ORXI01000800-ORXI01000800.1-sediment-metagenome-genome-assembly--contig:-NODE-800-length-25880-cov-6.964578_pt1 | contig 25880 bp, 20 predicted proteins | sample MGYA00237861_ERZ511468 | MGnify/ENA primary metagenome ERZ511468 (study PRJEB26299, sample SAMN06266213) | sediment metagenome | isolation source: Hudson Canyon methane seep mesocosm | place: USA:Hudson...
AACCGTCATTCCCGAAATCTTTAATCGGGAATCCATCCTCACAGATAGATTCCTGCTAAGAGCCTGCAGGAATGACGCCCCCTCAGCTCAAGTATAAATATATTGGGATTGGTATAACGCAAGTTGTTCAGATTGAAACTGTTTGGGTGTTGAGTCGTGCTTATGGCTTTTCTCGCCCAGATATTGAGTTGGTTTTGCAAAACCTGCTAAATAACCAGGCATTTAACTTGGAAAATGAAGCGATTTTCTCGCTTGCATTAAAGCAATATGCTTCTTCAAATATTGATTTTTCAGATGCTGTAATTTTGCAACAGAGTATTCAGAAAAACTTCAAGTTGTTGAGTTTTGATAAAAAATTGTTAAAGCAAGATGGGGTGGTTGCTGTTTAGGGAGTTTCCATTTATTGGATGCTGGTGTTTGATTTGTTGCTGATGTGTCAGGTTTGTTGATCTTTCCATCCTTGGTCACTGGATTCCAGCACTCCCTGCTGGAATGACGGTGTGGTGGAGTATGCTGTTTTCTATTAGCTCGTCATCTTGGCAGGGATCGCCGAGATCCAGGCTTCAGGGATGTTTAGTTTATGACGTTTGATTTGTTGCTGTTGTTCGGCTTGATTGATCTGGACTCTAGATTCCAGCAATTTCAGCTGGAATGACGGTGTTGTAGCGTTGGTTTATAAAATCTATAAGGCTTTAATTAAAAGTGTAGAGTCGGTTAATTTAACGCATTCAAACAGCATGTCATCAACTGATCCATCTTCATTTTGGGTGTAATGTAAACCGAATTCGGTGTCAGAATGCAGGGCTTTTAAAGTGCCATGTACTGTAAAGGGTACTCCTGATACAGGTGAAACCATGGTTATCTTTAGGTTATCGTTAATATTTTGGCCTAAGGGTTCGCTGAGTTTAATTCTGATACCCGTACGGCTGATGTCTAATATTTCGCCGTTTAAAGGGACTTCTGACTTAGAAGCGTTAAGAGAACTTACATTCGCTTGAACATTGCCGGCTTTTACTCGTTGATGATCGCGTCTTTCAGGTTTCATTTTGATTAGACTCATATTTTCCTTAATAGAATCTGAGTATAGCAGAGTAATAAATGAATTGGTGTTAATTTATTACTTTTGTGAAAGGTGTTTTTTTATTGTAAGTATATGATTTAAATGGTAAGTGAATCCTTACAGGGTGCTATTGGCCACGACAGGAACAAGATCAAGAACAATCGCGGCCAATAGGCCCCTCCTACTCGTACATACAAACATCTTATCTTAATAATTATTAATCTGTGGATTGTTAATAACCCTGTTAATTTTTGGTTTTAATAAGCAAAAGGCTTGGCTAGTGGTTCTCCAATAAAAATACCTTGGCCAGGCCAGGCTACGCTTTTCCAATAAGCTTCAATTAAGCTGTTACCTCTTAGGTAATAGTGCATCAAAATACCTGGATTAGGGAATTTTTGTAAGAAATTACAGGGTTCTACAACTGCGCCATAACTCCCTGTTGCTCCAGCCTTTAACCATTCAATACTACTCATTTGTTTACTACCTGAAAGTACGCCCCCTGTTGAGGTGAGATGGTCTGCTACGGCTCCAGGCAAGAAATGGTTTGACTGGATTTTTTCTACATGAATTTTGCCTGTAAAATAAAACATAATATCTGTTTTATTCTCAATATAATCTTGTTTTAAGGTTTCTATGGGCCAGAGGCCATTAAATACTTTACTGATTTGTGGAAACAACACTGCTCTGGCACTGCGCGCTTTATCTGATGTGTTTAATAGGTAGCTTGTGCCTTGCGGGTGGCTGTAATCAGAAGCCATGCCTCTGTCTATTAAGGCTTTTACGTCGCTAAAGTTTTCACCTGCTAAGGCCATGGTTGGACGTAATTTGTATTGGTCGAAAGGTTTGCTGTTTTCGCTGTTAAAATAAGCTGATGGTTGGGTTTGTTTGCAGCCACGGGCACAATAAGATTCGTTATAGCCAGCGGCAAATGCGGTGGTGATAGACATGCATCCAACTCGATAAGTTTTCATCCAGGTTAAGGCGTATGCTTGAATATGTTTGGGTGTTAATTTATCTACTTTTAGTTTTATCTGTTTAAATGTAGAGACTGGTAAGGTGTTGAGTTTTGGATTAAAACGAATGTGAATAATATTTTGTTCTGGGATTTTTCTCTGTTGTTGATAGTATTTGCTAATTTTGATGCTTAATGGGTCTGAGTCATTAACAATAATACCCAGTTCATTAGCTGTTAATGCGGGGAGTGGGCTATATAGTTTTGAGATAGTCGCTGCTAGTAATGGCGATGTGAGACAGAATAATAAACAGACAGACTGGGTTGTTAAATGAAACGCTCGGATATACAAAGGGATGAGTGATCTTTGTATCATTGAATTCCTCATAAAATAAGCCGTTGTGGGGTTTGGTATGTATAGACAAGCTAGCATTTAAGCAATACATTGAAAGACATTTAAGTGTAGTACAAAAAATAGAGTGAATCCTCAAATTATATGAAACTTTTTCATTTTCCTTTTAAGGCTTTAGGATCAAATTGTGATGTGCAGTTATATGCTGATAATAAAAGTTCAGCAGAGCATATTGCAAAACTGGTGATTAATGATGTGCATCGGATTGAACAGCGGTATTCAAGATATAGGGATGATAGTGTTTTAACGGCTATTAATAAAACAGCTAATCAAGGTGGATCAATAAAAGTTGATGATGAAACACTGGCTTTGCTTAATTATGCGAATACTTGTTATCAGCAGAGTGATGGGCTATTTGATATAACTTCTGGTATTTTGAGGGAAGTTTGGGATTTTAAAGCACAAGTGATTCCGACTGAGAAGCAAATTAAAGCATTGTTGCCTCGTATTGGCTGGGATAAAGTTGTGATAGATGGCTCTATGCTTGGTTTCTCAAAGGCTGGTATGCAATTGGATTTTGGCGGGATTGGTAAAGAGTATGCTGTTGATCGGGCTGCATCAATTTGTCAGCAACAAGGGGTAACTAGTGGTTTGGTTGATTTGGGTGGGGATATAAAAATTATAGGGCCGCATGCCGATGGCCGGCCTTGGTCGGTGGGTATCCGGCATCCTAGAAACCCTGGTGATTTAATGGCAAGTATTAAGGTGTTTAGAGGTGGGATTGCCAGTAGTGGTGATTATGAGCGGTGTATTATCTTAAATGGGAAGCGATACAGTCATATACTTAATCCAAAAACAGGTTGGCCAGTAAGAGGGTTGTCATCAATTACGGTGGTGGCTGAGCAGTGCGTTATTGCTGGAAGTATAACGACTATTGCCATGTTGAAGCAAAAGCAGGGGAAGCGCTGGATAAAAGATCTTGGTTTGGCTCATCTTTGGATGGATGAGAAAGGTAAGGTGGGTGGGACGTTAATGGATGGTGAAGGCTGAAGTTTGTTTTTTGGCAGGGGGTTGTGGTTTTTGTGTTTCGATTTTGTTGGTCTTCCCATCCCTGGTCACTGGATTCCAGCAATCCCTGCTGGAATGACGATGTTGTGGGATCTGCTGTTTTCTCTTAGCTCGTCATCTTGGCAGGGATTCACATTTTGCTATCCTGCATAATGCCCTTTGGGTAAATGCAAACCTGTTCCTGACAGGTTTGTGCCGAGACCCAGACTTCAGGGATGATTATTTTGTGATGTTTGATTTGTTGCTGTGTTTTTACTTATTTGACCTTCCCATCCCTGGTCACTGGATTCCAGCGACCCCTGCTGGAATGACGGTGTGGCGGGATCTGCTGTTTTCTCTTAGCTCGTCATCTTGGTAGGGAATGCCGAGATCTAGGTCTCAGAGATGACTACTCAGTGTTGATTGGTTCTATAAGGAGAGTATTAAGTTTCCTGATTACCCATGAGCTTCAGCTATTTTAAAAACAACGTAAGTTTTGTAATTGCTCTTAAGCCCTCTCTTGCTGGAGAGGGTTTGGGAGAGGAGGCGTTAAAATAAATTCTTTTTTACTTATTTTCTTTGTTTTTAAAAACTAAGAGAGAAAGAATGTTGAAAAAGAGATGTTTTTGATTCCTCCTCTCGGCAATTGCTCCTGCATTGCTCTACCTCCTGCATCCATGCAGTCGCCCCCGCCCTCTCCAGCAAGAGAGGGCCTAAGAGCCTAGGGAATGACGATAGTGTGATAAGTAAAATAGTCAGGGAGCTAAATGTTTGATGGTGTTCAAGAAAAGATAAAGCGTAGCACAGGAACCTTTGCTTCAGAGGGGGTGAATGCAAAGTTAATGTTCCTGACTAGCAAGGTGCGAGAATTACAAGGTATCCTTACCTTGAGCTCCATTTCCCGCGCACTTTTAAATCCTAAAAGTGGCAACCGGCTGTCTATGAAAGACCCTTGGTTTTCCGAGCTCGCCTTGCGACGAGGGTGGCTTTGGTTAAGCTACAAAAAATCCTTCTAAGTGAATTCCTTTTCTTTGTAGTTATTTATATAAAAGCATTATCCATGCCAGATATATAAGGTGTTGTATTATGGGAAGTAGATGAAATTCGTTAGATGTTTTTTGTATAAAAAGTGTGGGAAATGACACCTTGGGTGTGTGAAATAACCTGTTTTTAAAAGTTACCTTGACTGTTAATAAGGCACTGCTTTTTAATTAAAAAATAGAGACATTTAAATTTTTTAAATAAGATTTATAACTCAATGTTGTGTTGCAGAGTTTATAAAATTTCCCTTTTCTAAGAGGGAGATTATAGCCTGAAATATTTCATAATTCAGTGGTAAGTCTCAGTCATTTATTAGTGGCACCTTGGTCACGTTATATCAGTAGGAAATATCAATGTGAATCTCTGCAGAAATGAAAGTTGTATTAGTGTTGCCGTAAAATGCTATTGGTAAGTAAGTCTCTGCGATATTAGAGAGGTGAAATTGTTATTGTGTGTCAAACGACTCACTTGGTACGTTATTTGGCATGTTTTGTTAGATAAAGAATAATAAGTATTAGATGTAGTATCCTCTAAACTGCTCTCAAGTGTTAAATACAGGGGGGTTAAAAAAGTGGCGTAATTCATGCTTTATGTAAAATATAAGGTTGATTTTAAACAACTTTATATTTAATTTACAAATGGATATGAATTATGAATATACAAACAAAACTAGTCGCTTCAGCTTTAATGATTGGGTCGGTGTCTTTGGCGCAAGCGAATACTTATAATGTGTCGGCTGTTTTTAGTGATGGCGGTGTACAGGGAAAAACCACATTTGATGGAGCGTTCGACTGGGACGGAAGTGTTGTCAGTAATTTTACGGGATTATTATCTGAATCAATGTGGAAATGGAATGATATTATCAATGATTTTGGTTCTGGGACTGGGGTTTATAATAATAAGATTTATGCTAAACCAGGTGGTTATATGCAAGATGATGCGCCGCTTCTTCATTTAACTAACCAAGTTGCTAGTACTGTCTCTAATGGATATGTGACAACAAGTGTATTTTTAAATAACGATGGTTTGGGGAATGCAGATACCAATATGTATGCTGGTGGTGGTTATAATACGGGGGACTCTATTAAAACAGGGGCTTCGGGTTTTTTTAGTGATGGTAATATAGCAAATGAAAATGCCTATTTTACTTTGGTTTTTGATGAGTTAAACCCAGCCAATACAACAATGACAATGTCTCAAATGGTATATGGTGATTGTTCAGCGTTGGGATTGATGGGCGGGATGTTGACGGGTGATCTGTGTATGACAGGGCATTCTAATTTTGGGTCTATGGGGGGGAGTCCATTTTCATTAACAGTAACAGCTGTCCCCTTGCCTGGGGCGGCCTGGTTATTTGGGAGTGCGTTGATAGGTGTTTTTACTGGTAGTCGTCGTAAAATCACTTTATCTGCTTAAATATTCCTTAAGGAGCCTCTGATTAAGTTGGTTAGAATTTAGTACAGAAAAAACTGTTGCTATTTTTCATGAAGTGAGAAGTAATAGTTGTTCTATTGCGCTGATCTTCGTGGAAAGTATCGGCGGTTTTAGCAAGCTAAAAAATAATTGGACTTGATCAGAGTTTCTTTAGCTAAGTTTTAATAAAATATATTACTATCAATCCTTTCTCGTTCCCACCGTATTCGGTGGGAACGCATACCGTGCTGAAACCCAAGGTAGGTGTGTATTCCCACGCAGGAGCATGGGAACAAGATGGGCTGGTTTTTTGCTAACCTGTGCTTTGTTAATAGCCATGAAATATATTACTATCAATCCTGAGTTGGCTTGATAGACTCCAATAAGTAGGGTTAAATTTATTAATGTTCGAGGTGGATAATGGGGCTAAATTCCATTCAGATTAACTGTAAAGCAATTCATTATTGTTTTTATGGGTTTGCTTTTATACACAGTGCCAGTGAGCGCAGTGACCATCTATCAATATCAGGTTTATGTCTTGAAACCTGCTAAGGTTGTTGATGTTCTATTTCTCATTGCAAAAAAAACGGCGCTAATTGCGCCGTTTTTTTTGATGGTTGCTTTTTATTTTATGGAGCAAGATATTCATCAAATGGGCGTAATGGTGTTGTATTGCCATTAGCTCCAACCGCTTCAAGTACAAGAAACTCATCCTCTGCTAACTCAGGAGATAATGGGTTCTCAGCATTGATAGAGAAATTATCACCTATATGGCCATGAGGGACTTTTATTTCAGGGTGATCAAAAGGTGCTTTTTCATAGCGAACACGGTCATCTGTCAGAGTTTTAAGGAAAGCGACTAAATCTGCACGTTTTTGAGCTGATTCTTGTAGTTCAAACAATGGGAATACTAATACTGTTTGTTTTGCATCGTGATGAAAATTTCCGCCTCTAGCATAAAACTCAACCACCTCTTCCAGAGTTGCCATACTGCCGTTATGCATATAGGGGCCAGTAAGTTCAATATTGTGTAATGATGGAATTTTAAAAGCACCATTAACTGCTGTAGCTATTTTCCTGGTGTTGGGGGTGTTTAATTCAGCCTGCATGGCTTCAGGTGTTGGAAGGAATGCAAATTTAGTTGGATCAGAAAAACAATTAACGGTGTCTTGGGGTTGGGCTATTACATTGGGTGGTGTAAAAAATCGAGGTTGAGCGAAAGGTGGCTCATAACCTAATGCAAAGGCTAGTGGAAAATCACATGCACGTATATTGTTTACATCATTGTCAATAACATTACTTAAGTTGTTAGTTAAAAGCTGTATATATTGCAATGAAAATGAGAGAGGCTTATCAAAATCATCGAGGCCACCAAGACCTATGTCAGCAGATTCAAGGGCTACACCTGTTGAGGCAAATCCAGTATCTGTAAATGCAGTATGTGTTTGGGTTAGTTGGCGAGATACAACGTTGAAAGTAGTGCTAACAGCATCTGGAAATGAGCCAAATGCTTCAGGGTGTATCTGGTTTAGTGTGGCATTTGCCGCAATAGAGGCTGAACTAAAATTTGGGCCTACGTGACAGTTAACGCATTCATTGTTTTTAAATAATTCTAAACCGCGTAATTCGGAAGCAGTTAAATCAATTGGAGTGTGGTTAGCATTGCGTTGACTATTATCAAAAGGGGATTGATCAGAAATTAATGTAGATTCGTAAAGCTGTATTGATAGTGCAAAAAACATTGAGAAATTAGCTTCCATTTGGTTGTAGGCAATTTCTCCAGTGGGGCCTCCAAACTTGCCTCTACGAGTATAAGACCAGTATTTACGATTAAATGCTTTTCTGATTAATGATTTATAAGTTGTGTTAAGGCCGTTTTGCAAATCACCAGGATTACTTAAACTTAAACTAGCTAAGACACTGTCGTTCCAGTGTACTTTTTGATTTTCAAGAGGTCTGCGCATGAGTAGTTTTCGTCCAATGGCAGGGAAAGAGCGATTTTTACACCCCATTTCGGTATCGCTTAAAGGGGGGGCTAGAGCCAAGGATGCAAGTGATGAATTAATTAGATGTAATGGTTGTTTTGCAACAGTACGTCTATTGACCTGTACCCAAACTCCTGCCGTTTGATCACGATCGCCCCATGGGCTACTACCATTAAAAACGTTATTAGCTCGCCCGTCCCAAAAACTTCGATAGTTAAAGATGGAGTTAATAATAGTGGGGGTATTGCGTGGCTCAACTCGCCGAGTACCTGTGCCATTAACATGAAATACAGGATCAGCAGTTCTATCGCATTCATCTATAGATTGATTGAAAGCAGATGAAGATAGGTAAATGCCACTAAAAGTACCGGAAGATGAAGAAACATCATCCGTATCATAAATAGTTGCAGAATTAATGTTGAAAGGGTCTTGTTTTTTATGGAATGGGAAATCAGATTGGGTTAGGGTGTGATTTGGACCCATTTCAGTATTATGGGGGGACAAGCTGAATATTTGATTTTCTGTTGTTGTAGACTTTCCGCCAGGTGATAACTGGTTTTTTGTGCGGCGATCAGCACCTGCATGGAAATGGCAAGAACCACAGGCCATGCCGTCACTGCCTACATTTGTATCCCAGAATAGAGCTTTGCCAAGTGCAATAGCAGCGTTTTTATTAACAACAATGGGGCTGTTGCCATCCAGTAAGCCTGGAACTTCTGGTGGCTGTAAATGTTGAAGGCTAATAGGGGTGGGTGTTATTGCAAATGATTGAGTCGATGAAATGGAGAGTATCAGCAACAATAGTGGGTGGCGATTAAAAGCCATAAGAATACTCCGATAGTAAGGGTAAGATAAGGTTATAAATCCAGACTATCAAGATCCTGTCGAATAGCGGGGATAAAACTAAAAAAAGTCGATGAATAATTATTCATCGACTTTTTTGATAAAGCACTTGTTATTCCTTTTACAGTGACTGAATAAATTCTATCCAAGATTATTTAATTCAGACATAACATCCCAGTTGTAATAGGCTGATGCTTATTAAGCAGCAAGTTTTCTGCGGCCAGTTGCAAATAAACCAACTAGAGCACTACCGAATAGGTAAACAGCAGCTGGTACAGGTACAGCAGAAACGTTAAGACTAAAAGTACTTCTTACGTTATTAGTACCTTCAGTGCCACCAATAAAGATCGTATACCAGCCCATAGATAAATCAGAAAGCGTCATTTCAGCATAACCTGCACCAGTAGTACCAGTTAGGCCTGTGTTATAAGAGCCAGAGCTTAGGTCGTTAACACCCGTGTTTACGACGTTTCCCCAACCATTTATACTTTGAGCTGGACCAGAGTTAGCATAGCCAAGTGTTTCTACTAAGCCATTGCCAACATTTGGATTAGCGATAGATCCTCCTAGGCCATCAGACATAGTTGCTGCAGTGTCTGTCATCCATAATGTGCCAAGATCACCAATTTGACCTGTTTGGTTAAACGAGTGAGGTGTGGGTGTTCCAGAAGATGACTGGCCGTCGCCAGCATTTGCAGATCCGCCTGTCCATTCTGATGTGCTGCGCCATACAGTAAAGCCAGGTGATAAGGCATTTGCATCATCTGCTGTTACTGAAATTTTTGTGTCATAACCGTGAGACATAAATGTGTACCATGTACCTTTATGTCCCCAGGCTGCCATATCAAGGCCTGAGTTACCAGTAAAAGCGACTTGATCTGTGCTTCCTGTTGCTGAAATAGTTTGACCTGCATTCATTAGGTGGTTGCCCATACCAGGCATCATTTGGTTCCAGGCCGCTTCAGCTTGTGGTGTAACACCGCCAACACCATTTGGTGCCGCAAAAACAGATGTACTAGCGAATGTTAATGTTGCTATAGCTAAAGAAGTTTTTAATAAAGTTTTCATTTTTTGTTATTTTCCTTATATACCAGATACAGGTAATACTTATTTTGAGTAGACACTTTAATAAACAGCAATATAAAAAAGCTGAAAATTAAACAAAAAGCGGGAATAATTTAAGAGTTCCATGATAAATCCCCTTTTCCCGCACACCAAGACTCCCAAGGTGGTGGCTCGGCTGTCTGCATCAGACCCGTGGCTTTCCGGCCCCGCTTCACAGCGGGTGTGGCAAAATGAATTGCAAAATCCATGTTAAAGATTCATATCTTTTAGCAATTTTATTTGGTTAAAGCAGGTATTGTGCCAAATGGTTTTGTCTTTGGTTTGACAGGGGTTGCTAGTTTAGTAAATTAGAAAATGTTAAAGAATGTGTGGGATATGACGTGTTGGTGTGGGATATGCCTTGTTTAACGGTATGCGTTGGAAATATCTTTTAAGGAAAAGCTTTATGAAGATAGTAGAAGTCTAACCTGTAGGGTGTTGGTATTGTTTTTGCTTGGAAGTAATTTAACTCATCCCTGGTGCATTGCGAGTGAAACAGGGAGAGTTAATTAAATTGTTGCTACGAGCTATTCACTTTATCAGTGTTTTTTATAGTAATGAAACATTATATTAATGTTTTCATTTTTATATTTCTGTGACTGAGGTAGCAAAACAGCAATGCCAGAAAAATTTACGATGGAATGAAAATAATGAAAAATACAAAATTAGCTAAAGCTATTGCTATTGCAGTTACTGGGGCTACACTTTCTTTAGGGGTTGCATCTACAGCTTCTGCGCATGTTATGTATAACACGCGTATAGGTGGTGGGACGGATGGCTGGACTACAACTCTTGGAAATGGCGGGGGCGGGACTCAAATTCCATGGTTGGGAACTACTAGTGCTGGAGCTGATTTACCATTTGGTTACGCAGGTGGTGCACCTTTAAACTGGGCTGTTGCGATACATCATGCTGGGCAATCATCTACAGTTTCTGCTGCACAGGCGGCAATAGATTATAGTGGAGCGGTAGTTGATCTGGATACTTCGGATGGAGCCTGGGGTTCTTGGCCAAGTGGTACTCCTGGTGTATCACAAGGTTGGGGGCATCATACAGATATGGCGTTGATTCGGTCTGAGATTGATACGGATGTTCAAATTACGGTAAGCTCTGTTGATGGTATTGTTGATAATTACGGTATGACTCTGTTTACTGGAATGGAAACTTCAACGGGATCTTTTGCTAGGCATCAGGCGTGGAACGTAGGCTATGTCTCAGGTGTTTTTGAAGACCCGGCTATGGGGGATAACCCTTTTGGTGGTTCTGGCTTAACTTATACAACACATGGTGATGAAAGTGTTCTTACTTTTCATGCGTTAGCCAACCAAACATATACGCTTTATCTTGGTGGAAATGAAGTAGGAGGTGCGGGTTTTGGTGATATTGGAGGTTATTCTGTTAACGTTAGTGCAGTGCCAGTTCCTGCTGCAGCCTGGTTATTTGGTACTGGGTTAATAGGTTTGGTATCTATGGGGCGCAGAAAGCTAGCGATAGCTTAATTCTATTTCTGTTGTGATTGTCGTTGGTTGTAAAAAAACTGATTTTGGATGTGGTTCTATTTTTTTAATGGCTATTAACAAAGCACAGGTTGGCAAAAACTAGCCCATCTTGTTCCCATGCTCCCGCGTGGGAATACATATCTGCCTAAGGTTACATCAGGGTTCTCGTTCCCAGCGAATACGCTGGGAACGAGAACCCCGTAGTTTGTTCACAGGCATGTTTTTTTAATTAATGATTATCAGAGAATGCTAGCTTGCAATAAGTTAATTGTTCATTATGGATGAATATTCAGCCAAGGATGGCTGCTCCTGATTTTCTTTAGTACCTATATTTTCTCTACTCTCTGTCTGAAGTTGTTAGCCCTCTTTGTTTTTTTTATTTTTGTCTGTGTTCTTAAGGGCATCTCTATTAATTCATGATTGGCATCTACACGCTTGAAAAAATTCGATAACTTCGTAGAAAACCTTGTTAATAGCCTGCTATTAACTGCAATCTTCGCCTTGTTCTCAAACATTTTCCTGATTACGCATGAGTTTCAGCCATTTTATAAAAACACCTATTCAACTGTGATACGTCATCTCGGCAGGAATTGCCGAGATCCAGGACCCAAGGATGGGGTGATTGTATAAACAAGTATCTGCTAATTATTCAGATCGTACATCCCTATACTCTGGATACCGGCACACATCTGTCGGGAGCAGAGTTGCATTAACCCGAAGGGCATTGGGCAGGAAAGCCCAATGTGAATCCCTGCTAGTATGACGTGGATCTGGTGTGCTGCATATGGCGGAAGCTCATGGGTAATCAGCATTTTTAAGTCAGTAGAGACTGCCCGGATACAAGTAATAAAAAACCAGGGACATCGTCATACAGGCAGGGAGTGCCAATATCCAGAGTAAAGGGATGTGCTTCAGTCATATTAACAATAAGCATTGTGAACATCCTTGTCACTGGATCTCGGCATCCCTGCCAAGATGACGTTTTTTTTGTTTAAAATAAAGGGAAAATGAGCTTAAGTAGGATAAGGCTTAAGCTCGTTTTTATAGGATACGATAGACCTTTAGTGTTAGATAGCTGTTTTAATTCGTCTAATGCCTGGTAAGGCTATTAAAGCAGAGCCAAATAACCAAAATGCTGCTGGGACAGGTACTGGAGCAACAGTTGCTTGAAGTGTGCCTGTAATTTGTGTGTCAACAAATAAGGCATTGTATTGAGCTGTTGCAAGAGTGAAGCTAAATGAATCATTAAATGGAAGGGGGCTTATATTGCTGGTGTTAGTTGAAGCATGGGAGAAATCGGATAAGCCGAGGACATAATCATAATCTGAAAGGGAAATATTAATGTCTGTGTCTGCATCCTCTCCAGTAGCAGAGGTTGATAAGGTATAGCTATAGTCAATGGTAATATCGAAGATATCATTTACATTGGCGGATGTGTTGAGAAAAGTCTGAATAAATGAGCCTAGATATTCAGATGATGCGACCCCGTCGGAAATGTTATCTTCAGCATGGAATACTTGTGTGTAAGCGGTGCCAAAACTATTAAAGTTGCCGAGCGTGCTTGAATGTGAGCTTGATGGGCTAGTAAATTCTGGGGTGTATCCTAAGGTGGAGTCGTATGTGTCACCAAAGTCATCGACAATAGAGCCGCCAATCGTTAGGCCTGCTAAAGAGTCGCTGTTTAGGTTGGTGTTGGTTGCGGTTATTGTGTAAGTGTATGTGGCAGTACTGCTATATGCGCTAGTCGCGTGAGCTGATTGTGCTGTGATACCTGACAATAGGAGTAGGGATAATGGCAGGACTTTATTTTTATGTAATGAATAGTTCATGTGCTTTTCTTAAATTATATTTTTTGAATTGATAGAGCAATCGGATAAGTGAGTTAAATGTTATCTGATTGCTCTTATATTAATTAATTGCCTAAGGTGCCAAGTATTGGTCAAAAGGTAGTAGCGGTGTGGCTGAACCACCTGCCCCTACTGCTGGTATGTTGATGAAGTTTTCTTTTGCCAGTGCAGGGTCTAAAGGATTACCAGCAGTTACAAAAGCTTCATCGCCTTGATGACCGTTAGGGACGATGAGTTCTGGATGATCAAAAGGTGCTTGTTCATAGCGTACACGTTCATCTGTTAAGCTTTTCAAAAACTCGACTAGGTCAGCGCGTTTTTGAGGGTCGCTGTTAATGCCAAGTGTGCTGGACATTAGATGGTGAATTTGAACGTTATCAAAGTTACCGCCTCTGGCATAGAACTCTATAACTTGCTCAAGAGTAGACATGCTACCGTTATGCATATAAGGGCCAGTTAGTTCAATATTTCTTAGCAGAGGTGTTTTAAACGCTGCTTGAGTTGCGGTTGCTAGTTTTAGGCTGCCAGCAGCTGCTTGAGCTGATGCTGGCGTAGGGATGTATGCCCAGCCGTTGTTTCGGCAATTAACATTGCGTAATAAACCTTCTCGGCTACCATCTTGTTCTAGGGTGTCGGCTGCAGAATTAAATGTGTCACCAAATGGGACTGGGATATTCCAGGCAAGAGGTGATTCAAATTGACAGCTGTAAACATGATTGACAGGGTCATCTTTAACACCAGCAGTGTTACCCATTAAGTAATCAATATATTGTGCGCTAAAAGACAAGGGATTATCTAAGTCATCCATTGCTGCAAGGCCTTGATCGGAAGTGGGGTCTCCAACGCCAGTATTAAAGAAACCAAAGTCCATGATTCTATTTTCAAGTTCGTGGTTGGTTTTGCTGCGGAATAATACATTGGCTTCAGGTGTGATAAAAGCATCATCAGCACCATCAAAACCAACGAGTCCCATTGCATTTGGACCTAATGCTCTAAGGCTATGGTTAGGGCCGTAAAATTGGCCTGGTGTTGGGGTAACTAGGGCTGAATTGGTAGCAATTGCATTTGTTGTTAATGTTGGGCCTGCATGACAAAGGTTGCAATGGTTGTTTGAAAACTCTAGTGATCCTCTTATTGCTGCTTCAGACATCCCGCCGCCAATTTCTGGTTTGTATGTGGTGGGGTTTCTAAGTGTTGTATCAACTGGTGCTTGATCAGAAACTAAGGTTGACTCATACATTTGAATGGCCAGGCCAAAAAACATAGGGAAGTTTGCTTCCATTTGATTGTAGGCATTACCTCCTGATGCGGGGGCACCAAAAGCGCCTCTTCGTGTATAAGACCAGTATTTTTTTGCAAATGCTGCACGAATCATAGTCTTGTAAGTAGTGTTTAGTCCGGCTTGTAAATCACCAGTAGCAGATAGTGGTTTATTAAGGTTTAGCGGGCTAAAAACACTATCAGCGGTATGAACTTTCTGGTATTGAAGAGGTTGGCGCATCAGCAGTTTTCTTCCTATATCTGCAATGCTACGGTTACCGCATGTCATTTCAAGTTGGCTTAATGCTGTTGCAACAGCTTGAGATGCCAGAGCAGAGTTTATTAAATGTAATGGCTGTTTTGCCACTCTTCTTCTATTGACTAATACCCAAGGCCCAGCGGCGGTGTCACGGTCTCCCATGTTATTGCTACCGTTAAAGACATTGTTACCGCGACCATCCCAGAAGCTGCGATGATTAAAAACTGCGTTAATAACTGTAGGTGCATTTCGAGGCTCAACTCTTCGTGTACCAATACCGTTTACATTAAAGGTTGGGTCTGCGCTGCGGACGCAATCATCGTTAATGCCAGTAAATGGAGATGCTCCAGTAAAATCACCACCAAAAGTTCCAGATGAAGCAATGCTGTCGTCAGTGGTATGAAGAACTGAGCTAGTCATATCTAGAGGGTTGCTGAATTGGTGTGTAGGGAAGTCGGCAACATTAAGTGTGTAGTTTGGGCCTCCCGAACCAGAAGGAAGGTTATCAAAAGTTTGTCCGCTTGGATGAGGACTTAGTATTCCCGGATTGATTTGATTTGTGACGCGTCTGTCTGCTCCAGCGTGAAAATGACATGATGCGCATGCAACACCATCACTACCAACATTCATGTCCCAAAAAAGAGCTTTTCCTAGTGCAATCGCCATGTCTTCGTTGACGATGATAGGGTCTGCCCCGTCAGTTAACCCCGGGACTGGTGGGGTGGGAACACCAATTAAAGGTACGGTTATGGGGCCGTGAGCAAATGTTGCTTGAGAGATGGCTAATAATCCACCTAGAAAAATTGTTTTTGTCAGTTGCATGATTGCCTCAAAAAATAAAAAGATTTTTAATCTCTGCTATATTTCATAATTAAATCCAATGAAAAAACTTTATGTTTAATTATTGGGGTTCATAAAATGTTATTTGTATCCGTGCATTTCTAGCCTCACCATGTGGCAGTTATTACATCAAGAAAAGTGTTTAAAAAGACTCGGAATCGGTTCTTGATAAATTATCGGGATATTAATGGTTAACCCCGATAAAGTGACTTCCTTTTATTTTGGAAGTTAGAGCCTAAATATGTGTCTTAAGAAACAAAATTTCAGAAGCTCCAGTAAGAGAGTTCTGGTTTTTTAGTAATAAGTAAGTGTTACTGAATTAAGCAATTTTTAAGCCATAACAAATAAACCATAAAAACAATGAGTTATTATGTCAGGCCTAGATATCTGGATGATATTTGTGTGATATGCCTCATGTTTTTATGTTGAATGGCTTGCTTTCTATATATGCTTTATTGTTATTCTGTGGTGATTTTAGTTAAAAAGGGCTATGGTTTTTCCTTCTAAGTAACAAGAGTTAAATTTATTTATTGGTATCGCTACCCTGTCTAAAACCGTCATCTTGGCAGGGATGCCGAGATCCAGTGACAAGGATGTTAACAACGATCACCGTGAAATGACTGAAGCACATCCCTGTGTTCTGGATACCAGCGATCCCTGCTGGTATGACGTGACTGGGGTTTAGCTGGACTCGTAGTTAAATTCTCTTATATAAGGTAGGAGCTGCTGATTTGAGTTGATGAACTCTGAGTCGTAATTACGCCACCTGGCAACTGATGAAGTATATAGTGGTTGGGATACCTGGCTAAAGCTGGGGCTGACAATGTATTTTTTTGCAGCATATTTATGAAACTCGGTAGCTGTTGCGTTTAACTCTAAACCAATAAAATTAAATACGGTGCGGAAAGTTGTTTCAAACTGGCTAACCGCATCTTCATAACGAAATTCTATATAGTCGAGCGTCGTTATGTCTTTAAAGTGCATCCACCAATCCATTGTCTGACAATACAGGTTGATGGTGTCTTGCCAGTCAAATAAATGAACTGTTGTGGGGGATGGGGTCATGATTTGCATAAAACAACTGATGCAAATATCCCTTGGGTCGCGCATCACAAAGAGTATCTTAGCTTCTGGAAATACACAGTTTATTAAACCAAGGTCAAGTGTATTCATTGTGGTTTTATCAATAAATAATTGTTCAGAAAATTCATCACCATAACGTTGTTTTACGTTGCTCCAGTAAAATTGACGTAAATGTTCAAGGTCTGCCGCATCAAGGTTTTTAAGTTGCTCGGGAACGCTGCTTTGATTGTTGGATATTTTGTTTAACTCATTACGTAAGGCAAATATGAAATCTGCTTCGTCAGAGATAAATACATTGCTGTGAGTATCTAAAACTTCTTGAGTTAATGTTGTGCCTGAACGCAAAAAGCCAATTAAAAAGACGGGGGAGGGTTGGTTGGTGTTAGAGCTGGATTGGCTGCATTGAGTAAATAAATCTTTGTGAAATTTAATTTTATTGGTTTTAAGCATTTGTCCAATAAAAGACTTATTCTGTTTTTGTATTGCAGGAAGTTGTTGCGCCAGTTCGGCTGATTTATACAAGTGCGGGAATACTTTATTGTATTCTCTTTTTTTATCTAAAATATTGGCTAATTCTTTGTGAGCTCTGAATTTTTCTTCATTGTTTGCATTCGGTAAATTAATGACTGTTTCTAATCGCTGGGTGGCTGCGTCGGTTTGTCCTTCTCTGGCCTCTAAGATGGCTTGTAAAATATTTAGAATGGGATTTGATGGCGCCTTTTTTAGTGCTTGTAGTCCAGCATTTAAAGCAAGTTTGTTTTTGTTTAGCCGTGAATAGGTGAGGGACAGGATCTGAAAGCCGCGAAGATCATTTTTATTTATTTGTACCGCTTGTTTGGCAAATTCCAGAGAGCCTTGAAAATCATCCCAGAACTGTAATTGCTCAATCATTAATAGGAGTGGTTTGGTGTCACGACTTTTGATGGCTTTTTTTGCTATTCGTTTACAGGCTTTGTGTAATAGATTTAAGCCTTTTTTTCGTTGGCCTTGCCAGCATAATGCCTGACCTAGGCAGGCTAGTGCCTGAGCATCAGCAGGCTTTTCTTTAACTGCTTTTTCAAACCATTGCACTGCTTCGGGCATGTTTTTAGAGTTTATGGCTGCTTGGCCGCGCTGAATATAGTTTGTCATTGTAAGTGCTGGAGAGGTGGTAATTAAGTGACAGAGGGAAATAAATCTAGCAGTATTCTTGCCAAAAAATTATTTAATAGTATTGAAAGTAAATAATCGGCATTCTGATTATTGGGGCTTGAATAAGATGGTTGTGTGTTTTAGTCATTAAGGATTTACAATGTAAAAACCTTAATAATTAAGAATGCCATTAACAATAGGATGGGCAGGTCTTTAGCAACTGGAAGTTATTTATGTCATTAAAACTCTATCATTTTCCTTTTAATGCAATGGGTTCGCCTTGTGAGGTGAAATTTTATTACAAAGATAAGGAAGGGGCTAAAGATGTATCTAAAGACGTTATTGATGATGTGCAAAGGATTGAAAACCGTTATTCGCGGTATAGGGACGATAGTGTATTGTCAGAAATTAACCGAGTGGCTGATAAAGGTGGGCAGATTGCAGTGGATGAAGAAACCGCTGCTCTGCTGAATTATGCTAATACTTGTTATCAACAAAGCGGAGGGTTGTTTGATATTAGCTCTGGAATACTTAGAAGGGCCTGGGACTTTAAAGCGCAAACCATTCCAAAGCAGTCGGAAATAAAGCGTTTGTTAAAGTCTGTGGGCTGGAGAAAAGTTAAGTTACAGGTTGGGAGGGTAAGTTTTTCGGTGCCTAATATGCAATTAGATTTTGGGGGGATTGCCAAGGAATATGCAGTAGATCGTGCGGCTACCATCTGTTGGCAGCGAGGGGTGAGGCATGGATTGGTTAATCTGGGTGGAGATATAAAAGTAATTGGACCTCATGCAGATGGTAAGCCTTGGGTGGTAGGGGTGAGTCATCCTCGTAAATCGGGTGAGTTATTGACGAGTATAAATGTTTATTCGGGGGCGGTTGCCAGTAGTGGTGATTATGAGCGTTGCATTATGATTAACGGCAAACGGTATAGTCATGTGTTAAATCCCAGAACGGGATGGCCTGTGAGTGGGCTTGCATCAGTTACGGTAAATGCTGAGCAATGTGTAATAGCAGGTAGTGCTTGTACTATTACTATGTTAATGGAATCGAGAGGGAAGGCCTGGATAGAAAAGCTGGGGTTAAGGTGTATCTGGGTAGATCAAAATGGAATAGTTGGGGGAGAAGGTTTTAATTAAACTGTGTTATTTAACCTATTTGATTAATTGAAGTGGGTTATTTGCCGTGATTTGTTGTTGAATTATGGAGTTTTTTGTAAGAGTTTATTTGTTTTTAAAGAGTATCAAATAAAAAAAATTGGTTTTGTAAAAGGAGATATTGATTGGTTATTTAATAATCACAGATCTTTGAGTAACTGTAATTGCATGTCCTGTAATGTCAGTAGAAAAGGGTGGAGGGACTTTCTAGCCGCGATTTAACAAGATTTGGTTGAGACTGGAAGCTTTTCCTACAAATGGAAAATTAATTATAATTCTATATGAATGGTTAACTCGTTATTAGATTGTCTCGCCCTCCGTCATCTGAGGTTCCAGGTCTTGGTGCTATTCGTTGTGATAATGCATAAACGCTGCAATTAGCACATAAATTGTATTTACTGTTAGTTGAGTGTTTAGCAAGGATAGGTGCAATAACAAACTAGTGATCAGCTGAAGCAAAATAATTTAGTGGCATGATAGATGCTTTGTTTACACAAAACGCAAATTATTTTTGTGCAATGGTTGGCATTTTTAAAAATTTATTTAACTGCTTTTTTTAAGGAACAAAACATGAAAAAAATAAAATTTCTTGCTTCAACTGCATTATTGGCTTTGTCTATGGGGTCGGCCCAGGCCGTAATATTGACCCCAGATTTGACATTCTCAGGATCTCATTCATTTGATAATCAAGTTGAAACTTTTGAGTTTGATGTCCTTAGCAATGGAACTGTGAGTATATGGACGGATACACTAGTTGATGGCTTTGATACAGAGACTGCTTTGTTTGTTAGAAACACTCAAACAGGTGCTTGGGATTGGTCGGGAATATCTTTTGCAGATGCGACTCAACCATTGGACATTAATGGAGTAAATCAGGGGACAACTAACGATTTTGGCGTGGCGATGAAAAATGGTTTTATATCTGGGGATGCTAATAATCCTGGTTTTTCTGATAATGGCGGTACGGTGGCATTAACTGCGGGTAGTTATTTGTTTGCAGTAACTGAAGCATTTAATATTTCTAATGCTGAATTGTTTGGTGTTGGTACTTTATCTCAAGGGTATACTGATATTGCTGTAGGGTTGGAATGGAGCACTTGGCAACATAATACGGGTGGAGTTGCAAGCGATTACAATGTGTTTGTTAACGGTGATGTGGCAATGCCTTCTGCAGTTCCTGTGCCTGCTGCTGTTTGGCTGTTTGCTTCTGCTATGGCAGGTTTAGGCGTTGTTGGTCGTAAAAAGTCATCTATTTCTGTTGCTTGATTAAGGGTGTTAGGCCGACCAACTTTGGCTATAGGTTTAGCTATGCTATTTGTTTGAATAGTGTTTGTCTATAACGGCTTGTTTGAATGAAATTTTTTTTTGGCATCTGTCTCTGTTTGTTTTTTGCAATAGAGGTAGATGCTACTGAAACAGGTGGTGAGTTTTCTCGCTTCAGTACTCTAAAAAAGACTGATACGGTGAGTGCAAAGCTACAATTACAAGTTTTTCAAGTACCTTTGTCTGATGTATTGGCTGAAATTACTTTAAAAACTGGGGTTTCGGTGCATTATTCAGTATTGCCTCAGGGGCTCGTTTCGGCAACATGTGCTGGCTCGACAGTAGAAATTTTGTTGAAATGTTTACTGGGGAAATCGTTAAACTTAGTCTTTAGGTATTCAGAGGATAAGGGAGTTGAAGGTCAATCTGGATTGCTCAAAGAAGTCTGGGTTTTAGGGAGTTCTTTGGATCAATCGCCTGAAATGACGCTTTGTAATCCTAAAAATACAGAGGCAAAGGTTAGCCTAGCTGTGGCGGAACCGAATAAAACGAAACAATTAGATGTAACGCTAGTTGAAAGTTTGTTTTCAAGAATTAAAGTGGGAACCCCTTTGCAAAGAGCCGATGCAATCTCGGCTTTAGCGACAGGGATGTCTATAGAAAATTCTGATGTGCGAAATGTTTTATTAAAAGCACTGGATGATGAGTCGGCAATAGTACGAGTCCAGGCCTTGTTTGGCTGGGCGTATCGAGAAGGAGGAGACGCTTTGCCTGAGCTATTAAGAGCATTGCAAGATGTTGATGTTAATGTAAGGATGAAGGCGGTAGATTTGAGTCAGAATTTAAACTTATTAATGCAAGCAGCAGTCGACCCTGATAAAAGGGTCCGCCAATTTGCACTAATGAAGCTAGAAGCAATTGAACAATACGGTGTTGTTGAATAGCTATTAAAATAAACATTGTTAAATTTAGTTAGAAACTAAGTTTTTAAAATTAGAAAATTAAGGAATATTATGAAAAGTACAGCTATTAAAGCTACACTAACTATTGTGGTAATGGCTTTTTCTGCTATGCATGCCACTACGGCATATGCACATGAGTTAACGTTTAAATCATTAACGGGTGGAGCACAGGCTACAGATGTGTGGCAGGTTTCGTGTACCTCTGAACCTCTTGAAAATCCACCAGAGTCTTTTAGATTTGCTTTTCAAATAAGAGATAAATTTGCTGGAGCTTCGAAAATGAGTGCTGTAGTTTTAAAAGACGGACAGGCATCGACGACGACAGACATTGCGTCTGGAGATGTTGGGTATAGTGATTTTGCTTATGTTAATGGTGGAAATGGTCTTTATACCATAATAGTTAATCACACATTAGCAGCAGGATTTGATTTCTATGACTTACAATATCATTGTGAAAATGTAAATGGAGCTCATACGGGTACATTAGACCCTGATTTCCCTATTCAAGACCAATAAGAATTTTTTTGTAGTGTATTTATAATGTATAAGTGCCCGCATTTTTGCGGGCATTTTTGTTTAAATTGCTTTGTTGCTTGGCTGTAATATATACGAAACGAGCATTATCTTCAAAACTATTAAATGGATAAGTTAAAAAAAGGCTATAAGATTAGTAAAAAAATATTTCTCGTAATTCTACTTGGTTTTTTGACAGAGAACAGTTTTGCATTAGAAGTGGGAGACCTGGCACCTGCTTGTCTGCTGAAAAATATAAAAAATACGGAGCAAGAGGTTAGTTTTAAACAGTTTTCAGGTCAAGTAGTTTATGTGGACTTTTGGGCGTCCTGGTGCGGTCCTTGTATTGAATCCTTCCCTTATATGAATAGTCTAGAGCGTAATTTAAAAGAACAAGGTCTTGAGCTTGTCGCTATAAATCTAGATGAAAATATTGAAGATGCTGAAGAGTTTCTTAATAGAATACCAGCTAATTTTAGCGTGGTATTAGATGAAGAACAACAATGCGCTAGGGAGTTTGATGTGCAAGCAATGCCTTCTTCTTATCTAATCGATCGTAAAGGAATTGTTCAGCATATACATTTGGGTTTTCGTTCTGGTGAAGTAAAAGAATTACAGGTCATGATTGATCGTTTATTGGCTGATAAAAAATAAAACTAGATTTAAGGTAGTGAAGTAATGGTAAGTTTTCCTTCTAAGTAACAAAGGTTAAATTTACATGTATTTTCGTAAGCTCCACTAAAACCGTCATCTTGGCAGGGATGCCGAGATCCAGTGACAAGGATGTTAACAATGATTTTCGTTTAAGTGAGTGGAGAACATCCCTGTGCTCTGGATACCAGCGATCCCTGCTGGTATGACGTGACTAGAATGTAGTAAATGGTTGAAGCTTATGGGTATCTGGAAAGCTTTTTTTAGATTTAATATAATAATAAAAATTTTATGATTGCAAAGCTACAAATTTTAATTTTTGCTGTATTACTTTCCGGGTGTTCAGTTGCTCCATGGGAGCGTGGGAATTTAGCTAAGCCACAAATGGCATTGGATAGCCATCCTACACAGACTGAGTTTAGAGGTCATGCTTATGGCAGTCGAGAGGCGGCAACTGGTAGCAGTGTAGGTGCAGGAGGCGGTTGTGGCTGTTACTAAAAAAAGAAGAGCTAAACAGAAGCGATCTCAAAAAAAAGTTGGCTCTGCCTTACAGGCATTGACTACAGCAGCAATGGTGTTGCCAGGTATGCTTTCGCCTGTACAGGCTTCAGATGAAGAAGTGACTATTCAATATGGACATTATGAGGAAACCAAAAGAGATATTTATGGGGTTCATATCCCTAATGACCCTGTTACTGGTTTCCCCGCTCCGGATAAGATAAAAATACCAAATATTATGAAGCCTATTACAGTCGATAGCCTTCATGCTCAGGCAAAAACACGTTTTTTAGATCGCTTTAAATTTACAGCAAATTATACGGAGGATACCTGGTCTGGTGCATCACCAATAGCCACCGCCCCCGTTGGCTTTTTTGCAAATCACTTGATTGAGGAAGCTGATCAGGTGACTGGCGCATCACCTTATCTTGCGAGTTTGAGTCAAATGAATTTTGATGAACAATTGAACCCGCTTATGATTGATGGTTTTGATCCTTTTTCTGGCTTTACTTATGCGAATGGAGAGCAATTAGTTCATACACTGGCAATGGCTTCACCAGAAACGCGTAAGCAGGGGGATTTCAACCTTACTTATGAGTGGAATAATGCTACTGCAAGTGTGGGAGGCGGAATTTCAATTGAAAATGATTATGAGTCCCGTTTTGTTAATTGGGGCGGGACGCTGGATCTTAATAGTAAATTAACAACATTAAGCTTTAATCAGAGTTATACCAATAGTACTACTTCTGCATTACTAGATCATGATGCTATTCCATATTTGAATAGGTTTGCCTATGAAGACCAGATAGTGGGGACCTCTCCTAAAGTAAGAGTAAGTGTCCACAGTACACTGTTTGGTGAAAGAGAGGATTGGTCTACTGGTTTTGGTATTACTCAGGTATTAGGTAAAAATTCACTTATTGAAATCAGTGCGAACTATACTCGTAGTAAAGGGTTTATGGAAAACCCTTATAAGGCTGTTTATGTGTTTTATGTTAATCCAGCAAATGTAGTTGCTCCAGGAGTATTAGGTGGAGGAGTTATTGCGTACCTTGAAGAGAGGCCAGATGAAAGAAACCAATGGACAATTAACACTCGGTTTGTTCAACATATTGAACCATTGAATGCTGCTTTAAATATTAATTATCGCTTTTTTGATGATGACTGGGGAATTAATGCGCATACCCTTGAAGCTGATTGGGTGCAACCTTTAGGGCGTGGATGGACTATTACTCCAACAATCCGCTATTATTCACAAGATAGAGCAGATTTTTATCATCCCTATTTAGTGACCAAAAAAAGGAAGACTAATAATAAGGCTGAGGATTATGCCAACATTCCTGAACAGTATTTTTCTAGTGACCATCGCTTATCAGGTTATGGTGCGTTAAGTGGTGGACTGGTATTAAGCAAGCAATTTTCCAAAGGTGTTAGTCTGGAAATGGGTTTTGAATATTATACTCATGAAGGCGCGTTAAAATTAGGGGGGGATGGAGAAGATGATTATGCAGATTTTAGATCATATTCTGCTAATGCTGCTTTAAAAGTGGATTTATCAACCGTTGGTCGAAGTATTGCTTATAGTGACCATGTGCATAATCATATGGATCACGGTGCTCCTGCACCGGCAGGTGTGATGTCTGCACATATGCTAGGAAATGCTGGTGAATGGATGATAGGGTATAAGTATATGTATGGTCGTCAGGCGGGCGATATGTTGCAAGGAAATAATAAAGTCAGTGATAGTGTTATCCTGGCGTCTGATTCCAACTGTGGTGGTAGTCAGTGTTATGTGGCTACAGATGATATGACCATGCATATGCATATGTTTAATATTATGTATGCACCCACTGATTGGTTAAACTTGATGTTGATGCCTACGTTTGTTGATATGAGCATGAATATGCGTAGCCTGGATGGTGCGCCATCACCAGGGGCAGCTTCAGGAGCTGCTACAAATAATTATGCAGAAGTCGTCCATGCTAATCATGAGCATATGACAGGAGGGCTAGGAGATACCAATATATCTGCATTATTTAAATTGTATGACAATAATACTCATCATTTACATTTAGGACTTGGTGTCAGTGCACCAACAGGTGATGTGAAAATAGAATTAAGACGTACGCATAAAGTAGATTTGGGTATGATTCATTATGGTATGCAGCTAGGTAGTGGTACGTGGGATTTTACGCCTAGTCTAACTTATACAGGACAAGTCAATAAATGGTCTTGGGGCGCGCAGGCTAGTGGTATAAAAAGACTGGAAAGGCAGAATGAAGTAGGTTATCGATTAGGTGATAAGTTTCAGTCAACGGCCTGGGGAAGTTATAAACTGCTAAACTGGTTGTCGATGTCTGTGCGTGGTGTATATACCTCCCAAGGTTCTTTGCATGGTGAATATAACAAAGATCACAGGCCGATTGGCCCAATGGATTCACCTGAAAGTTACGGTGGTGAGTACTATGATCTTGGTTTTGGTATTAATGCAATGGTTCCATCGGGTGACTTGGCGGGAAATAGTTTAAGTGTCGAGTGGCTGCAGCCAATGGAAGATGATGTGAATGGTTTTCAATTAGAACGAGATGGTGCCTTGTCAGTCAATTGGGGTTATGCCTTTTAATTATTAGATTAAACAAACCATAAAAAATGTACATGGCTATTAATACACAGGTTAAAGCGGACATTGACCAACAACTTCTTAGTAGTATTTGAGATCTTTTCGATAGTAGGAGGGGCCTATTGGCCGCGAATGCTCTTAATCTTGATATGGTCGCGGCCAATAGGCCCCTCCTACCGATAAGAATATCTTAATATTCCTACCTTTTTTAGGCAGGTTTATAAATAAATCGTTAGTTTGTATTGATCATTAGCCAACTTTTCACAGAAACAACACATAATAAATAGAATGCTACATTAACTAACTGGTAAGCTACGTTTGTCTGTTTTGTGTTAAATTACAAAATATTGCAAGTAATTTTAAGCCAGCATCTAAAATTACTTTTCTACTGCATTTGAATAAAACTTGAATATGAATTCATCTATAAAAGAAAACCTGGGATTGTATGTCTCTTTGTGTCTAGTTGCTTTATTACTGGGCTTTATGTTTAGTAGTGCGTTGAC
>ENA-ORXI01000803-ORXI01000803.1-sediment-metagenome-genome-assembly--contig:-NODE-803-length-25830-cov-94.419485_pt1 | contig 25830 bp, 24 predicted proteins | sample MGYA00237861_ERZ511468 | MGnify/ENA primary metagenome ERZ511468 (study PRJEB26299, sample SAMN06266213) | sediment metagenome | isolation source: Hudson Canyon methane seep mesocosm | place...
AGTAATTCCGATTAACGCTTGCACCCTCCGTATTACCGCGGCTGCTGGCACGGAGTTAGCCGGTGCTTCTTCTAAAGGTAATGTCAAGAGACGACATATTAATTTCGTCTGTTTTCCTCCCAATTGAAAGTGCTTTACAACCCTCAGGCCTTCTTCACACACGCGGTATTGCTGGATCAGGCTTTCGCCCATTGTCCAATATTCCCCACTGCTGCCTCCCGTAGGAGTCTGGGCCGTGTCTCAGTCCCAGTGTGGCTGATCATCCTCTCAGACCAGCTACAGATCGTTGCCTTGGTGAGCCATTACCTCACCAACTAGCTAATCTGACATAGGCTCATCTATTAGCGAGAGGTCCGAAGATCCCCCCCTTTCCCCCGTAGGGCGTATGCGGTATTAGCATGCGTTTCCACATGTTGTCCCCCACTAATAGGCAGATTCCTATGCATTACTCACCCGTCCGCCACTCGTCATCTGGAGCAAGCTCCAATGTTACCGTTCGACTTGCATGTGTTAAGCATACCGCCAGCGTTCAATCTGAGCCATGATCAAACTCTTCAGTTTAAACTTGCTTGATACTAAATAAGATTAGTATCCAATCTTGGCTCGACAACTTCTAAAGTGATAACTTTAAAAGATTTACTTATTGACGTATTACAGACTCACTTCCGAAGAAGCTTGTCTTTATTGTTTTACATGAATATCGTGTCGAATATTTTTTACTACAACTTAAAATATCCAGCACAAGTACCCACACAAATTATTTCGATTAGATTTTTAAAGAGCTAAAGACCGAAGCCTTTGTTTCTGCAGGATGACTAGGTCACTGCCCTGCTGAGTCCGACTATTATACAGAGTCAAAACCCGTTGTCAACCTCCTTTTTGACTTAATTTTCGAAGCTGAAACAAACAATCAAACAACAACCATTCGATCCAGTCAAAAACTAAAACCCTCATCCTGAGAGCCGATTCGGAAGCCAATCGCTCAACCCCGAAGAGCTGACCATTATAACCTCCCAACTCCATTTGTCAAACTTTTATATTTAATCAGAAAAAAATTAAATCCGATCAAACTAAATATAAACCCCGCTTCCTGCGCCCCTTCCAACCTGAGACAGCGTTGAAAGAAGTGCGCATTCTACAGCAATTAAGCTGACCGTCAAGCGTTTATTTTTTATCTTGAAACTGCATGCCATGTAATTTTGCATAAGCTCCATTCTTACCTATCAAATCGGAATGACTGCCCCTCTCAACTATCTGACCTTTATCTATTACCAAAATCACATCAGCATTTTCGATCGTTGATAATCTATGCGCCACCACCAAAGTAGTTCTATTCTTCATTACTTTATTTAGAACCTTTTGTATATTTCGCTCTGATTCTGTATCCAATGCAGAGGTAGCTTCATCCAATATTAAAATAGGAGCATTCTTCAATAATGCTCTCGCCAATGCAAGTCTTTGTCTTTGCCCCCCCGAAAGCCGCACTCCATTCTCTCCAATATCTGTATCCAACCCTTGCGGCATTTTTTCTATAAATTCCATTGCATAAGCTTCAGTTGCAGCCTTAAGGATTAACTCCCTAGATGCCCCATTCATCACCCCATAGGCTATATTGTTGGCTACCGTATCATTAAATAATGTTACATTTTGCGTCACCAGTGCAATCTGCTCCCTCAAACTTTCTAGCTGATATTTTTTTAACTCCACTCCATCTAGTAAAATTGAACCATATTGATAATCATAAAATCTGGGAATTAAATTTATCAATGTACTTTTACCCCCACCAGAGGCACCAACTAACGCGACAGTTTGACCAGGCATTACCTTAAAACTGATTTTTTTCAATGCAACGCCTTCTGCCCCCTTATACTTAAAGGACAGATTTTTAAATTCAAGCCTGCCTTCCGCCCTATTTATTCGATAATCACCTTTATTTTTTTCTTTGGGTTCATCCAAGACCTCAAACAATGATTCTGCCGCTGCTATTCCCCTCTGTATCTCTGCATTAGCATCACTTAATTGCCTTATAGGCCTAGGTAACAAAAAAGCTGCCGTTAAAAAAGCAACAAATTCCCCTGCACCAGAGTCTTTCATTATAATTAATGCTAAATACATTAATGCGGCCAAAGCCAACGATATAACAAACTGCATTAAAGGATTATGTATAGACATCGTCATCGTTAACTTTAAGTATTGCCTTCTATTATCTAGACTACTTTCCTTAAAGCGTTGCATTTCATACTCTTCCCCCCCAAAACTTTTTACAACCCTTTGTCCAACTACTAACTCTGAAGCAATATGCGTCATATCCCCTACGGTTTCCTGCATATTCCTACTTAGCCTTTTCATTCTCTTACTAACGTATGAAACCATGACCGCTACAACAGGTGCTATTGCTAAAAATACTAATGATAACTGCCAATTTGTATATGCTAAATACCCTAACAACCCTAGCGCGGTAAAACCTTCTCGTATAAATGAGCGGACCGAGTCTGTTGTTGCCCGGGTTACCTCACCTACATTATGAGTAATACGGGAAATCATATAACCACTATTATTTGCATCAAAATATTCTGTTGATAAAAAAGTATAGCTATTAAAAATTTCACAGCGCAGCGTATGAATAACATTTCCGGATATTCTTGCTAAAAAATAATTCCCTAAAAAGGCACCTACCCCACGAACCAAAAATAAGCCGACAAAAAACAATGGTAAATACATCATTCCTTCCTTGGATTCAGTACTCAAGATATCAATAATATGCTTAATCACCATTGCGAATAATGGCTGTGTAGCCGCATACAAAATATATCCAATAACACTTACCCCAAATAACTTCCAGTAAGGAAATACATAGCGCATTAACCTTCGATAAATTTCGCTACTATTTTGGGGGGTTTTGGGTTTTTGGGTTTTGTTTACTTTTTTCATTAAATTATTAATACTCGTTCAATACCACTTTTTTTCATCATACAGTCTAACCCATTTAGAATTAAACTTCCCAGCCCCTACTTACAGGATAAAGACCCGTCACATCAAAGCCTTTATGTCTAAATTCAGCCAATGCATCCACATAATCTGGCATCCCATCACACAAAGGAAGAATTGGCATTTAAGATTGCAGCGCCAGAACTTGATTTGTAATACTGGACGGTATCTTTAATACATTTATATCCCTTTGTATCCATTTTTAAAAAAATTCGCTTTGACTGGGGCATTTTCACCATAAAGAAATTTTGCATAATCATTAACAAATCAAATATAGAAGCAAATTCTGATACTCTTATAATATTTATATCTGTCTCTGTATTATCTTTGCTCAGAGCCCATTGATACACTTTCCAGTTTCCATCATTTTGAGCTATTTTCTGTATCTTCTTAAAACATGCGGTGACGGGCTCAAGTGACCCCCCCTCTAAATACCATATGTCTCACCATTGCTCCATACTGCTCTTGTTTGCACCGACATCAATAACCAAATTTTTCAGCAAAGTCTTTATAATGGTATTCTAGGCTTGGATGGCGTTTTCTTAAATTACGAAGCTCATATCCAAATAACTGCGTTATGCTATGGTGAGTCTTCATTTATATTCCACACTTTTAAAATACTTTTATTATCACTCATTGTTACAAAACCATGCTCAAACATTTTTGCTTATCCTCCCCACCCAAAAAGATATTAGTTATTGCATTGAGACATTTAGGTGATGTTCTACTCTGCACCCCACTTATCAGTTCTCTACAACAAACTTACCCTCAAGCAAAAATAAACGTCCTAGTATTCAAAAGTACAGCCTCCATTCTTGAAGGCAATCCAGATATAAATGAAATTATAACTATTAGCAACAAACCAGGCAGAGAGGAACACCTGCTTTTAGTTAAACAAATTTTCAGACATTATGACCTTGCCGTTGTTACTCAGTGCGGTGATCGTCCCTATATATACTCATTAGTAGCTTCAAGAAAACGAATTGGACTGGTTCCAGACAGACAAAGCAAGGGATGGTGGAAACGCTATTTAGTTAAGGGGTGGGTAGAATTTGATGATGTTAATACCCATACCGTAATTCAACTATTACAATTAATGGATGTACTGAAGAAACCCAGGCTCTATCAACTAACCGCTACAGCTCCAAAGGCCTTACATACAGCACTGCCCTTCAGCAATTATGCCGTATTACACCTATACCCTCTCTGGACATATAAACGATGGACATTAGAAGGCTGGAAGCACATTGTCCACTTCTTACTTGAACAGAATGTAAATATCATATTAACGGGTGGACCTGACAAGAATGAAATTGACTATGTCGCTAAATTCCATAAAGATCTACCTGCTCAAGTTATTAACCTTGCAGGCAAAACTAGCTTAGGTCAACTAAGCTATCTCATAAGCCATGCCAAGCTGTTTATTGGGCCCGATACGGGTGTAACACATTTGGCAGCAGCTACAGGCACACCGACAATCAGTTTATTTGGACCAACCAACCCCATAAAATGGGCACCTTGGCCTAAGAACTATTCTCGAGAAACAAATCCTTTTATAAAAAAAGGAAATCAACATATTAATAATGTTTACTTAATTCAAGGTAAAGGCGATTGCGTCCCATGTCATCTTGAGGGCTGCAATAAACATAGAGAAAGTCACAGTGCTTGCTTAGATAGTTTAGCGCCAATAGAGGTAGAAACAGCTATCAATCAAATTCTACACACTTCTTAATCACGGAGTCTTGCCTTTATTTGTTAGCTCACCTATCATGAACCTCTCTTATATTTAACTGCCAAATCATGTCAACCGAACTTGTCGCCATCTACGTCATTAACGTAAAACAATTTACTGAGCGTAGACAACTCATCGAATCTCAGCTTTTAAAACATAAGCTCAATGCTGAATTCATTCTTGACTGGGATAAAGACGAATTAACCACTGAGATCATTGATCAGTTTTTTACTGAAAACGAGTTAACTCGCGGTCAAATGTCTTGTGCTATAAAACATATTATAGCTTTACAACATATTGCCAAACAAACACAAGGCTACAGCCTTGTACTTGAAGATGATGCTTTATTTTCGGATGATTTCGATCAAGGCTTATCTAACGCACTTAAAGAAAGTGAAAACTTTCCTGAAGCTAAAGTTATTTTCATCGGCAGTGGTGGAAACTTCTACACCCCGAAAAGCAAACGCGTTAAGGGACAACATTTATACATTGGCAACCGTGGCCGCTTTGCAGACTCTTATATTATAGATGCCAGCACAGCACAACTCAGACTAGACTGGATAGAGACACACAAAGTATCACAACCCATTGACAACCAATTCGAATCTATTGATAGAGAGCTTGGCATTCAAATGTTATGGCTTGAGGACCCTGTTGTTGAGCAGGGGAGTAAAGCAGGAATGTTTGACAGCAGTCTTGAACCAGCTCCACCACCCTGGTTACAAAGAATATTCTTTGCCTGGGAAAAACTAAAACGTAAATACATTTATCAATTATGGAAATAAATCATTTTCAAACCTTTTAACTTCTACTTTATATTTCCACCCCATGATTTTAAACAAATTAAATTCTGATTTATTTTTAAATATCAGTCGTTATTGCGCAATTTGTGGTGCGACTATAGGCCCTTTCTCTGCGGCTGTCATGAGTATCAGCACCGTTCTTATAGCATTATCCTGGCTCGCATCTGGGCAAGCGATCAAGCTACTTAAGTTATCTATGTCCCATACTGTAGCAAAAGCACTAGCCTTTTTCCTCCTTACGCTAGTCATTGGTTCACTCTACAGCATTGTTGATATGAGCCAAAGCCTTACAACCTTATGGAGTTGGCGTAAACTTGTTTTTATTTTTATATTGCTCAGCCTTTTTAATTCAGTACACTGGAAAGAGCGCTTTATCAGCATTTTTATTTTTGGAATGTCAATTGCACTATTTGCTTCCTATCTTGCATGGTTTGAGCTCATTCCTTCTCGAAAAGGTCTTATTGGAATTATCGCAACTAACTATACAGTTCAAAGCATTTCTTTTGTGGTTGCCACCATTTGCTGCATTGTTCAAATACCACAGGCATCAAATAGATCAAAAATCATCTACCTTGGCCTAACCCTATTATTTTGTATTAACATACTTTATATAAGCGAAAGCCGAACTGGCTATATTTCTTTATTTTCAGGCGCACTAGTTGCAACATTACTCTCCTTTAGTAGAAAAAAAGCACCTTATATTATTTTAGGCAGCTTTCTTTTACTGGCCCTAACTCTTTTCAGTTCATCTAATTTACAAAATAGGATTGAAAAAGGAGTCAATGAGTTACAATCGTATCAAAATAGCCCTGAGCTCACCTCTATTGGTGTTCGCGTTGTGTTTGCAAAACACACCCTTGAGTTAATCAAGAAAAAACCAGTTTTTGGTTATGGAACGGGAGCCTTTGGTCATGCTTACAAACAACAGATTGCTAATAAATACAATGACTGGCGAGGCAAGCCCACAACAGACCCCCACAACCAATTTCTTTTTGTTGTTACTGAAAATGGTGTCATAGGCCTATTGGTCTTTCTTGGTTTTATCGTTATTGCAATAAAACAAGGAATATCTACTGATAAATATGGCGCTATTGCCGCCAGTATTTTATGTGCATGGGTTTTTGCCGGCCTATTCAACAGTATTTTTAAAACTTTTTTAGAAGGGCATTTACTCGGCCTTTTTATAGGTGCGATGCTTGCATCTGTTTCTTTACGCCCAACCACACCTTAAGTCATGCTCAGCGTCATTATTATTACAAAAAATGAATCCGATCATATAGGTCGCTGTTTAAAATCAGTTTCCTGGGCTGATGAAATTATTGTCTTAGACTCGGGGAGCTCTGATGATACCGTATCTATTTGTAAACAATTCACCCCCCATGTTTATGAAACTGACTGGCCTGGTTTTGGCCCACAAAAACAACGAGCCCTTGACAAAGCTACTGGCAACTGGGTTTTATCGATTGATTCTGATGAGCAAATTACTGAAGAATTAAAACTAGAAATTCAGCAAGCCATGAAAATAGATACTATTACTGGCTTTGAAATACCTCGCCTATCCAGTTACTGTGGAAGACAAATAAAACATGGGGGCTGGTGGCCAGACCATGTATTAAGATTATTTCAACGTAAAGCAGGACACTTTACTGATGATATTGTTCACGAACGAATTGTTGTCGGCGGACAAGTAAAAAAGCTTCAAAACCCTATTCTGCATGAAGCATTTATTAACCCTGAAGAAGTGTTACATAAAGTTAACAGCTACTCTTCTTTAGGTGCAAAAAAATTATTTGAAAAAGGCCAGTCTACCTCGCTTAAAAAGGCCATCTTAAAAGCTTTTTGGACTTTTTTTCGAACATACATTATTAAAGCTTCTTTTCTGGACGGCTCTCAAGGATTAATGCTGGCCATTTCCAATGCCGAAGGCGCATATTATAAGTACCTTAAGCTCCTTGACTTACAAAAAAAACACGCTAAAAACTAATGTCTCTAATTTCAGTTATTGTTACCACTTATAATTGGCCTGAAGTTTTAAATGCATGCTTAAGCAGTTTATTTGCACAAGACGATAAAGGTTTTGAAATTATTATTGCTGATGATGGATCCAGTCAGAAAACACATGCTTTGATTAAAACATTAAGCCATCAAAACTCAATTACGCTAAAACATGCATTTCATGAAGACCAAGGATTTAGAGCAGGAACTATTCGTAATAAAGCGGTTGCATTAAGTGCAGGAGACTATTTGATTTTTTTAGATGGTGATTGTGTTGTTTTTCCTCACTTTATAACAAGGCATCGTCAATTAGCTGAACATAATTATTTTGTACCCGGCAATCGCATACTACTTACGCAGTCTTTCACTCACTTCACCTTACAAAATAATAGATCCCTATATGATAAATCAGGATTTAACTTCACTAAGCTCTGGTTACAAAGAAAAATCAATAGAATTCTTCCTCTTATCTACCTTCCGTTTAATTTCTTTCGATATAGCCAGCCAATAAAATGGCAAAAAGCCATGACCTGTAATCTAGCCATGTTCAAAAGCGATTTCATTGCCGTCAATGGTTTTGACGAGGCTTTTGAAGGGTGGGGTTACGAAGACTCAGATCTTGTTATACGTTTAATTCATTATGGTGTTAAACGTAAAGAAGGGCGTTTTGCAATTCCTGTATTACATCACTGGCACAAACAAAACGATCAAAGCAAACATGATGAAAACTTTGACCGTCTTATGCAACGCCTTGAAAAAGCAAATTTTATAAGAGCTGAACAAGGTGTTGACCAATACTAAGCTGTAATTAAACTTTTGCTTCGCTTAGCCATACATCATGCTTATTACACATACTCAATGCATAAACTGTTCCTTTATAACCTTTTAATTCAAAAGTAGACATAGGCGCCTTATCTTTTATCGGATCAAACATATTTTCGGCCAGAAAATTATAATTCTGATCTAATAATACATGCTTAACAATATAATGCTTAAAGTCATCCATACCATGTGCGGTGACGACTTGTACGGTTACACCTGCATTAGTTTTCTGCACATCAATACTGGGTAAATGACCTGCAATTTTCTTACTCCATCGACCAGGGTTTTCTTTTGTATAAAAAACTCCGCCAGCCATGCTTTTTTTGTCACTTCCAGCAACAGCTGCTGAAGGAACAACTAAACTGGCTCCAATACCAGCTGCAGTTAAAGTTATAAAATTACGACGTTCCATATTCACCTCTCAAATTCTATCCAACAAAGGGGTAATAGTACTCTATCAATTCACTAAAAATCTAGTGTATAGCGCTTAATAAGCACAAAATGTAATACAATGTCACATTTAAAATCATAAAATATTCATAATAATAAATAATGCATTATTTACAGCCAAACCAAGATTACCGTGACAGCTCTTTACGTAAAGATACTGAATTATCTGTTGATGAGCTTAAAGCTGATGCCGAAAAACATTATGATGATTGTTACAACGATTATTTATTTGCCTGGTGTAACAAGGAAAACCTTGCCTTACATTACGGCTATTGGGATGACAAGACTAAATCACACCATCAGGCTTTAATTAATAAAAACCAAATTTTATATGATCTGGCAGACATTTCCTCCAATGATCATGTTTTAGATGCAGGGTGCGGTATTGGCGGCAGTTCTATCTGGATGGCTAAGCAACATGGCAACCGAATGACTGCAATCACTATCAGCAAACAACAAACCATTCATGCGGCTCAGCACGCTACACGCCAAGGTGTTGCTGATAAAACTGACTTTCAAGTCTCGGACTTTTGTCAAACACCTTTTGAAGATGAATCTTTTGATGTTATATGGGGACTAGAAAGTGTTTGTCACGCCTTGAATAAAGGGGACTTCTTAAAAGAGGCTTTTCGTCTGTTACGCCCAGGTGGCCGTATTGTTGTTTGTGATGGTTTTATTACCCGCCGAGAATTTTCTGACGATGAATGGCAAGATATTGTAACTTGCCTAAATGGCTGGGCCGTCCCTAACTTATGTGGCCGTGATGAATTTACACAACTATTAGAACAAAATAACTTTAAAAAAATTGCTTATACGGATATTACAGAACAAACCTTACCTTCTGCTGATTATATGTTCAAAGTTGCCAATCGATTAAAACCTGTGCAATTGCTTACTCAATGGCTGGGACTTCGATCTAAGGCTCAAACAGCAAACTTTAAAGTTGGCATTGCTCAGCATAGACTTTTTACTGATCAACTTGTTGAGTATGGTATTTTTACTGCAACGAAAGATTAAAACGATCCTTCGTTAAGGAGCCTCTGATTAAGTTGGTTAGAATTTAGCGCAGAAAAAACTGTCGCTATTTTTCATGAAGTGAGCAGTAATAGTTATTCTATTGCGCCGATCTTCGTGGAAAATATCGGCTGTTTTAGCAAGCTAAAAATAATTGGACTTGATCAGAGGTTCCTTAAGGTAGGAGTGAAGTAGAATCCGCCCTACCTTTATTAGCTTTCGACAAGTTTTTATTTTCCTGTATCAAAACTATTTTCATTAGCCTTCTTTAGTCCTAAAAACTGTAAAATCTTTTTTGCTCCTTTAATAACAGGAATTGCTCCCCCCATCGCAACCGCATCGACTAAACAATACCAGGCAGCAACACCACTGGGAGGATTCCCCTGAGTCAAGGTCGACGCAGGATCAATAGCAGCCCAATTCCATGTTCCAAGGTAAGTTCCTATCAATTCTACCCATGTAGTAATAAAAAAAGCCCCTAAATACACCATCGGTGAGCGGCCCTTAAATAAAAAGATTAAATAAATAAAAAATAAAACAGCACCTATTTGGTCTTCTCGGCCAATGACTGCAAATAATGCTAGAACAGCCCACAGACTTCCTATTGAAACAACAAAAGCAGCAATTGCTCTGGCATGCTTTAAAAAGAGGTCTGTACGCCCTATAACTATTGCGGTTAAATAAACCAAACCATGACCAGCAGGAACAAACCAGGGTAGGTTTTCTAGGCGATAGGTATAACCTGACATATAAATAGAAGCAAAGTTCTCCCCTATTGTTGCAAATGTTACCGCAACAAATACCTGTGCTCTGACATGGTTACACTCACCAACAAGTATTGCAATTAATGAGATCCAGCCAGCCACACCTAAAGCATATTGCAATTCAATGCTTGCGACTGAATCAATAGAGAAACATAAAGCAACCGCTGCAAAAGCAAATGCAATAATATAATAGTCTCGTTGTTTATGAACAACTTCAATATCGACTGCTGGAAAATGCCTTAACATAGAACCTCTTTATAACCTGAATTAAATATTATTTTTTGCCCCGAAGAACACAGAATACAGTATGAAAAATTAAATAAATATATACGCTACAAATATATATCTTACGGCCTTACCAATAAAAATTGCAACACATGACATGACAATTGGCAACTTTAACCAGCCACCGGCAAAGCATAATCCGTCACCAATAACGGGCAACCATGAAAAGAACAAAGTCCATATTCCCCAGCGCTTAACCATGGTCAGTGACTTTTGTTTTTTACCTGAAAGTAATTCTTCAGCTGGAAATTTCTTTGCTGCAAATATTCCTAATACCCACGTAGTCAATGCTCCTAAAGTATTGCCAACTGTGGCGATTAACACCAAACCTTCAACATTATATTTCTGCTCTAAAACTAGATAAGCCAATACTGCCTCAGAACCTCCAGGTGCAATAGTCGACGAAATAAAAGCACTTAAAAAAAGCGCCCATAAAGCAATTAACTGTTCTTGCATTAATTTTTCCCATAAAAAAACCCCTGAAATCTACGATTTCAGGGGTTTTTCTTTATAAAGTTTATTTATCAGACAATTCTATCGATTTTTTTGATGAAACCATCCCAATTAAACCCGTTAATAACTTAGCGATTAAGCCAATGCTTTGAGCAATCAGTTCAAAAATAGCACTAATAACTTCGCTAGCAGACATACCTTTGAATTTTCTTGCTAATAAAGGTGCAAGCACTAAACCAGCTGCCAGACCAATGATTAACACGCCTGAAATTGCAGACTCATTTTCTGCTGCGGCAGCAGCAGCGGCTTTTTTATCCTTTGCAGTTAATGCAGTCTTAGTTACTGGTTCAGGGATACTTTTACTATAGTCATCCTGAATAACATTTGCAGTTACGCCAGGAATACTTGGTAAATCACCACTACCTTTACCAATTTTAAGCTGACTTTTCATGCCTTTTTCCATGTGCTGTGAAATATCACAATGGACTAAGTATGTTTTATCATTTGGCGGGAAGATCAAGGTACCAGAAATTTTACCAGGCCCAGTTACTTCTAAATGAAACATGCCTTTTGGGTATAAGTATCGTGGTAAACCATGCATCATCCACTGATGACGAATATTATCATCATTAACAAAATTAACCGTTAATTTAGTACAAGGTTCAAACTGATATTCCTGCTTATCGAATGCAAACATTCTGCCTGGAAATTTTTCTGCGTATTTATGCCCTGCATGAACAGTGATTTCTTTAGTTGCAGCAATTTTGTCACAGCCACCTGGTAAGGTATCTGTGTTTTGCCCCATCACCATTCCGCCATCCATATCCATCAGATGACCATCACCATGGTTCATTAAATTGTTATGGTCCAAAAATTCTTTTTCAGCAAATGCTGAAGAGGAAATGGTTAGAGCTAATATTGCTGTTAAAAATAACTTTTGCATATTAGTTTCCCCTTTTAGATGATGAAACCATTGCCATAATCTTTTCACGATTTAGGAACAATAAATAGACAGCTATACCAAGAATTAAACCAAATAGAAAGTTACTAAAAGAGCTATCTTCCTCAGCAGCAATTCCATTAGCAGCCTCATCCTCTAAAATTGATTTTAATGATTTAGGACCCGCTTCCACGGCCATTGCTTTACCCGCTGGAGGTGCTTTATACCCCTTAGCGTCAATTTCACCTAGACTATTCCATTCCCCAGCCTCTTGCCAGACAGGTAGTTTTCTACTTTGAAATGCTTTAGTAAATAAAGGCACAATACTCTCACCAATGGTTTTTGGTAAGCCCTCTTCATTTAGATATTTTTTATAAACCAGTGCACTAACGTTACCACCTGGATTCTGGCCATTAGTCTGAATACCTTTTTCTCTATGATCGTGAAAAATCCATACGCCTTGACCATAACTATGCAAACCATCATCAACAGTACTGATTTTTAAATCATTACGCTGTGCTGGGGCAATATCATAAATATCACGCATAATCTGTGCAGCTGGGTTGTGCAGAACACCATCATAATGAGTAATAGTGGCTTTATGGCCATGGGTATGCAAAGCTAATTGCTCACCCGCACTATTGAACACTCTCATTTTAATATTTTGATCAGGTTCCGCTACAATAATTGATTCGCGCAATGTATATGGGAATGAACGACCATTTAGGGTGTAATAATCTTCCGTAGATTCAGCCATATCGTATTCACGATTCATTTTTTTGGCTATTAAACGAGGATCATTATATTTTTGAACAATGTCGTGTAACTCTTTATCCATTGCATGATAATGCAAATCATATTCACTATCATATTCTTCTAAAATAGCCTTTGATGGATGTCTAACCTGGCCAGCACCTACATTGAAAGTTTGCACCCAGTTATTTGGGCGATTTTCTTCAACCACAAACATACCCACCAGACCCATTGCTAAATGCACATGAGTTTGAACATGACAATGGTAAACAAAACTACCCGCCACACGAGGACGAATCTCATACGTCTTACTGCTTCCAGGCATAACCATCTTGTCACTGGTTTGCGGCACACCGTCATTACCTTCGCCCGAACTATCTACCCAAGGGTGATCAACACCATGTAAATGAATCGTGTGAGGGAAATAATGACTATTTTCTAATTGAATCCAGACCACATCACCTTGCTCCACACGAATAACAGGAGAAGGAGCTCTCAAAAGAGGATTTGCATCAGTACCAACAAAACTATTGGTCGCCATGCCACGTGATTTAGGGGCAAACACCCACATACCTGGCTGGATACCTGGTGCTATATCAAATGTTGGGACCAGGCCATCAAAATCAGGCGAATGGCCATTTAATTCTGCCACTTCTAATTTAATAATGATTAGATCTGGATCGCCATCGCCATCCATATCATTCTTTTTAATAATTGCATCTGCTGCGTAATAGGTATTCATCAATGTTTCCATTGAAATATTATTGGTACCTTTTACTTCTGCTGCTATTTGCGCAGGATTATCAGGGTTGCATCGTAAAGATTCCTGAATCTTTACGCCTTCGATTGTTTGCGCTTTACGCCACTCCGGCTCATTAGCTCCACAAACCGTCTCGACTGGTCCTTTATCAACTTTTACTGTTTTAGGCAATCCTACTGCAGCTGATGCCAACATTGGCATCAGCGCAACAGCAACACCCAAAAGAATACTTAGGGGTTTTTTCTGCATTTTATATACCTTTAACTAATCTTTATTTCATGCTTGTTGCATCTTTGAAATATGCATCTACTTTCTGTTTAAAGCCTGCATGTGAAAGGTATAGAACATATAAACCCGCTAAAACAGCAAATAAGTACATCAATAAAGTGGTTCCACTTGTAGGTGCGCCTGTTCCAGCTCTAAAGCTCATATGCGCATCAAGTCTTCCACCATCACTTTTATGTAGAGTAATATGAATCAAGTATTTACCTGGCTCCGAAACACCATTTGGCAAACTTAAAACAACAGTTCCTGATTTGTGAACTTTAGCATCTTGAAAGTAAACTCGCGTACCTTCAGGCTCTTTTGTTACTTCAAATTCAACAGGCATATTACGGTATCTAATATCCTGGTAATCGAAAACCAATTGAGTCATTGCACCTGTATCAGGAAGACTCCCACAAAACTCATCTCCTGGATAAGTTTGTGATTGGTAAGCTGTATAGTGAATCCAATGATCTGGTTCTAGTTCAAACTTACACTGATCTGTATCTGTACCTGCCGCGCCACCATGCGCCCATAGTACAGTTGAAAATAATAAGCCTAGAAGACCAAGGAAACTTTTTTTAATAATTTGTTTTTTATTCATGACACCTTCCAGTTTTTTAATTATATTTTTATTGTATTGCTCTTAATCTTTTATATCATTACTAGTTGTAATGATACTTGACTAAGAACAACTGTTAACTCTAGCACATCAATACATGCAAAGATAGGTCAACCACGCTATATAAGAACATGCTAACCAGCATTCTATATCATAATTTTAATTAATGCTAATATTGTATTCAGGTTAATTATATTTGCCAATTTACGCTCCATTTCGTAGACTGCCACATATACTTACTTTGCTCGGACTTTAAAAATGACTTCTTTACGCGACACTCCTGAATGGAAAGCCCTTAATCAACACCACAAAGAAGTTAGCGACTTATCAATGAAAGAACAGTTTGCTAATGACAGCACTCGTCATGACAAACTCTCTCTTAAGTTTAACGATATTCTTTTTGACTTTTCAAAAAATAGAATTACTTCGGATACCCTGCCTCTGCTTCAAAAACTAGCTGAACAGGCTAATCTTCTAGAGAAAACCAAAGCCATGTTCTCTGGTGAGCTTATAAACACCACCGAAAATAGAGCTGTTTTACATACTGCCCTTCGCAACAGAAGCAACACACCTGTCTACACAGACGGCAAAAATGTCATGCCTGAAATTAATCAGGTATTAGCTAAAATGCGCGTGTTTTCAGAAAAAGTTAGGTCAGGGGAGTGGAAAGGCTATACCAACAAAGCTATTACGGATGTTGTAAACATTGGTATTGGTGGCTCTGATTTAGGTCCAAAAATGGTCACAACGGCACTTGAACCCTATTCCACACCGAATTTAACAACTCATTTTGTTTCTAATGTTGATCAAACGGATATTATTACAACCTTAAAGCGTTTAAACCCTGAAACGACCTTATTTTTAATCGCTTCCAAAGTTTTTAATACCAAAGAAACCATGACTAACGCGCATTCCGCTCGAAAATGGTTGCTTAACTCAGCTTTTGACAAATCTGCTATCAAAAGACACTTTGTTGCCATCTCAACCAACGAAGAAAATGTTGCGGCTTTTGGAATTGATACTGACAATATGTTTGGGTTCTGGGACTGGGTTGGCGGTCGTTATTCACTATGGTCAGCCATTGGCCTTTCTATTGCCATTTCAATTGGTATGGATAATTTTGAAGAATTACTGATGGGCGCTCATCTTGCTGACCAGCATTTCCGAGACACGCCTTTAGAAAAAAACATCCCTGTCACCATGGCGCTTTTAGGCATTTGGTATAACAACTTTTTTGAAGTGGAATCTCATGCCCTGCTTCCTTATGACCAATCACTTTATTTCTTTGCAGATTACTTCCAACAAGGTGATATGGAAAGTAATGGAAAAACGGTCACCATTGATGGAGAGCAGGCCGATTACAACACTGGCCCCATTATTTGGGGACAACCTGGCACTAATGGGCAACATGCTTTTTTTCAGCTCATCCATCAAGGTACAAAATTAATCCCTTGTGATTTTCTTGCAGCCTCTCAAGGCCATTATGACTCCCCAGTGCATCATGACATTTTAATGTCTAATTTCCTGGCTCAGCCTGAAGCCTTAATGAATGGAAAAACTAAAGAAGAAGTCGAAAGAGATATTGGCACCTCCAACCCACTGTTAGTGATGTCAAAAGTGTTTCCCGGCAATAAGCCATCCAACTCATTTTTGTATAAAAAACTAACGCCTCGCACACTAGGTACATTGTTAGCATTCTATGAACATAAGATTTTTGTACAAGGCGTTATCTGGAATGTCAATTCGTTTGACCAGTGGGGCGTAGAGCTTGGAAAAGTTCTAGCCAAGGCCATTTTACCTGAACTTAAAAGCGGTGAATCAATCAAAACTCATGACTCATCCACCAATGCATTAATCAATAACTATAAAAAACTTCGCGACGAACAATACACCGTCTAGTTTGAAAGACTAAATTAAGGTTAATAAATTGCCAAAATCCTCACTCAATGTCTTTATTAACCTTATTTTATTAATCACATTAACTTCTTGTGATAATTACAATCCATCTCATTACGGCTTCTCTAAGCTTGAACAAGTAAAATCCGAAGGTAAACTTAACGTACTCACCCGACATGCCCCCACCACCTATTACACTGGTGCAGAAGGGCCTGCCGGATTAGAATACGAATTAATCACACTGTTTGCCAAGCATTTAAAAGTCAATGTAAACTTTATTATTCCAGATACATTCAAGCAGGTTTTGGATCAAATATCTGCTGGAAAGGCTGATATCGCCGCTGCTGGGCTGACCGTCACAAATCAACGACAAAAGACCATGCGTTTTGCCCCTTCCTACCAAAGCATTACGGAACAAGTCGTTTACCGTTCAGGCAGAAAAAAGCCAAAACAAATAACTGATTTAAGTAGGGGCATTCTTGAAATAGTCAATGGTAGTAGCTATATAGACAGCCTAAAAAAACTACAACAGAAGCACCCCTCTCTGACCTGGAATATTAATACTGAATTGAATACAGATGGCTTATTATATTTAGTTAACGAAGGATTAATTGACTACACAATTGCCGATTCACACCAGGTTAGCGCTATAAAACGCTTCTATCCCAAACTTAATGTTGCCTTTGATATTACCACACCTCGCCAACTTGCCTGGGCTTTCCCCCCTTCACAAGACAATAGCCTTTACGACGAAGCAATCCTTTTTTTCAAGAAAATAAAAGAGAATAAAACACTTGATCATTTACTTGAAAAATATTATGGAAATGCTGGGAACCTAAGCTATGTTGGTAATTGTAAATTTCGCTTACACATTGAAACCAGGCTTCCAAAATATGAAGCCCTGTTCAGGATTGAAGCTGAAAAACATAATATCGACTGGCGACTATTAGCTGCGATTGGCTATCAAGAGTCTCATTGGAACCCAGATGTTACCTCGCCTACTGGCGTTAAAGGACTCATGATGCTAACCCAGGGCACAGCTAATCAGCTTGGCATCAAAGATCGAACAGACCCCGCCCAAAGCATCACTGGCGGTGCCTTATACTTTAAACAACGCCTAAAAATAATTCCTCAGCGAATTCACGAGCCTGACCGCACCTGGTTTGCCCTTGCATCTTACAATGTTGGCTTTGGGCATCTGGAAGATGCAAGAGTTCTAACTCAACTCCGAAAAGGCAATCCCGATAAATGGCTGGATGTAAAAACATCACTTCCTCTTCTTAGTAAAAAAAAGTGGCACAAACTGACTAAACACGGTTACGCCCGAGGGAACGAGCCCGTGCGCTATGTTAAAAACATTCGAAGTTATTATGACTTGCTAACCTGGCTGACAGAGGAAAACCAGATAGAAAAGAATGTAATGTATCCAGAAACTGAACAAACTGGAGATATTAAAAACAAAGCGCTTAGCTTTGAACCACCCACGCTTTAAAACTACATGCCTATTAATAAATCAACTACGATGCTTTACCACACGTTTTGCCGCCAGTCTCTTTGCTTTAAAGAAATCAACCAGCAACTCAGAACACTCCTGTTCAAGCACGCCTCCGTGCCAAGCCACCTTATGATTCAAAAAGTCAGCATCTGTCAGACTTAATGCATTACAGACAGCGCCACGCTTAGGGTCATACGCACCAAAAACCAGACGCTTAACTCTTGCATGAGAGATAGCCCCCATACACATCACACAGGGCTCAAGAGTGACATACAACGTACTATTTAGTAATCGGTAATTCTCTAAAACAATCCCAGCTCGACGCAAGGCAACCATTTCCGCATGCGCAGTGGGATCATGACTCTGTAGCGGCGCATTCCAACCTTCAGCAATACATTGTTGATTCTTGACTAAAACAGCCCCTACAGGCACCTCACCTTGCTGTTCTGCTCGTTGAGCCAGCCGGATAGCATATCTCATCCATTGTTCATCAATACTATCCATCGTCAAATACCAAAACGCTTAGCGTTTAATTATTCCCACTCGATTGTTGCTGGTGGTTTTCCTGAAATATCGTAACAAACACGCGAAATACCAGACACTTCATTAATTATTCTACGTGAAATTAAATCCAGAAAATCATACGGTAAATGCGCCCAACGTGCCGTCATAAAATCAATCGTTTCAACAGCTCTTATGGCAATAACATAATCATAACGACGACCATCCCCCATCACGCCCACTGATTTTACTGGAAGAAATACTGCAAAAGCCTGGCTTACTTTATCGTAAAGATCATTTGCATATAGCTCTTCAATAAAAATTGCATCCGCTTGTCTTAATAAATCGGCGTATTCTTTTTTTACCTCACCCAATATTCTGACCCCTAAACCAGGCCCTGGAAATGGGTGACGAAAAACCATATCCGCTGGCAAACCTAATTCCAGCCCCAACTTTCTAACTTCATCTTTAAATAATTCACGTAACGGCTCAACCAACTTTAACTTCATATCGTCTGGTAAACCACCAACATTATGATGTGATTTAATTAAATGCGCTTTACCACTTTTAGACCCTGCTGATTCAATCACATCTGGATAGATAGTCCCTTGTGCCAACCATTTTGCATCGGTTAATTTTTCTGATTCTTCATCGAATATTTCTATGAACAAATTGCCAATCACTTTGCGTTTGGCTTCTGGGTCCGTCACCCCTTCCAATGCATCTAAATAGCGTTGTTCCGCATCGACTCGAATCACATTTACCCCCATGTGTTCGGCAAACATGGCCATGACTTGATCACCTTCATTTAATCGCAACAAACCGGTATCAACAAAAACACAAGTTAATTGCTTTCCTATCGCCTTATGCAATAAAGCAGCAACCACAGATGAATCAACGCCACCAGACAAGCCTAAAATTACGTGATCAGTACCAACTGACTCGCGCACAGCATGAATACTCTCTTCAATAATATTGCTTGATGTCCATAAAGCATCACAAGCACAAATATCTCTTACAAAACGCTTCAGAATTCTTCCACCCTGTTTTGTATGAGTCACTTCAGGATGAAACTGCAAGCCATAAAAAGCATTGTCTTCATTGGCAATACCCGCAATAGGCGCCCCTTCAGAACTAGCAATTAAGTTAAAGCCTGCTGGTAAATCAACCACTCGGTCACCATGACTCATCCAGACATCCAGCAAACCATAGCCTTCTGCTGAAGTATGATCTTCAATATCGGTTAATAACTTAGAATGTCCACGTGCTCTAATTTGAGCATAACCAAACTCTCGGTGATTTGATGGCTCAACAGTTCCGCCCATTTGTTCTGTCATGGTTTGCATACCATAACAAATACCTAATACGGGAACACCTAATTCAAAAACAACCTGAGGTGCTCTCGGTGTATCACCACTTGTGACACTTTCTGGTCCACCAGACAAGATAATACCTTTAGGAGCAAATTGCTGAACCTCTTCTGCGCTGCATTCACAGGAATAAATTTCACAATAAACCCCAATTTCACGAATTCTACGCGCGATCAATTGAGTGTATTGAGATCCAAAATCTAAAATTAGGATTTTATGCGAATGAATATCTGATGATTTTTGTTGATTCACTGTGAAACTCTATAAATAAAATGCTTAAACAAATTGGGGCTCATAAGAGCCCCAAAAAATACTTTATACCTAAAAAAGCCTAACTCACCTGATAGTTGGGAGCTTCTTTGGTAATCGTTACGTCATGTACATGACTTTCTCTCATTCCCGCGCTAGTAACACGAACAAACTGAACCTTATCATGCATGATCTCAATACTCTGACTTCCTGTATAGCCCATACTTGATTTAATACCACCTAATAATTGATGGATAATAGCTAACACACTACCTTTATAGGGTACGCGTCCTTCAATCCCTTCTGGAACCAGTTTTTCAACACTGTCTTCTTCCTGGAAATAACGATCACTAGATCCTTGCTGTTGAGACATTGCCCCTAAAGACCCCATCCCTCTATATGATTTGTATGAGCGCCCTTGAAATAATTCAACTTCACCCGGAGCCTCTTCGGTACCAGCAAACAAACCACCCAGCATAATTGCATGAGCCCCTGCCGCCAAAGCCTTGGCTACATCACCTGAATAACGGACTCCTCCATCAGCTATTAACGGAACACCCGTTCCGTTCAAAGCATCAGCCACATTACTCACTGCCGTAATTTGGGGAACACCGACACCAGCAACAATACGTGTAGTACAAATTGAACCAGGACCAATCCCTACCTTAACGCCATCAGCTCCCGCTTCAACCAAAGCTAAAGCAGCCTCTGCTGTGGCGATATTACCGCCTATAACATCTACATCAGGATAATTTGTTTTTACCCAGCGCACTCTATCTAAAACGCCCTGAGAATGCCCATGCGCAGTATCAACAATAATCACATCAACACCCGCTTTAACCAATGCTTCAACGCGTTCCTCTGTACCGTGTCCAGTACCAACCGCCGCACCAACTCTGAGTCTTTCCTGCCCATCTTTACAGGCATGAGGATAATCTTTCGCTTTCTGGATATCCTTAACGGTAATCATTCCACATAAATGAAACTTATCATTTACCACCAGAACTTTCTCAATACGATGCTCATGCAGTAATGCGATTGCTGTTTTATGATCAGCCGACTCATTAACCGTAATTAACCTTTCTTTAGGTGTCATCACTGAGGTTACGGTCTCATCCAATCGTGTTTCAAAACGCAAATCACGACTAGTGACAATACCCACCAGGTCATCACCATCAACAACAGGAACACCAGAAATATTTTTAGCCCGTGTCAATTCCATTACCTCTCGGACTGTCGCATTAGGCGATACAGTAATTGGATCTTTAATGATACCGCTTTCGTATTTCTTGACACTCCCAACCTCTTGCGCCTGTTCCACAACAGTCATATTCTTATGGATAATACCAATCCCACCTTCTTGCGCAATTGCAATAGCAAGCCTTGCTTCAGTTACTGTATCCATAGCAGCTGAAACCAATGGGATATTAAGTGATATATTTCGAGTTAATTTTGTTTTTAATTCGACTTCACGAGGTAACACTGTTGAATGTGCAGGTACTAATAAAACATCATCAAACGTGAGTGCTTCCTGAATAATTTGCATGACCCTACCTAACCAATATTCTTAAATTAACCGATCATTATAACCTTAGTTTTTAATAAATAGAACCATTAATCAAACAATGGCAATAACTGTCACTTAATAAATCGATATTAATACTTACAAAGAAGCTTTATTCAATGGCATAACATATAAACAACCTTTATTTTACTAACTTTATAAAAGTAATACTGCAGGACAATATACAAGTTTAGATCTAGCAGTTATACTCTATCCTCTTTGATTCAAAAAATGAGTCAAAACAGCCATCTAGCATTGTTTATGGATAAAAGGTGATAAGAGAGGGGGGTGGACTTTCCTTATGCTGGAGATTTTATATAACAACATGTTGTTATATTCCATTTTTTACTTAACACTTCAGTATAAAGAGAAACACATGAAAAAATATTCATTAGCTCTAGCTATAACGATTGCACTAGGCTCTACCTCAGCTTTTGCAGACGACGACCACAAACACTCAAGAGACATGTGCAAAGATGTTCCGTCACATGCCGAACTAAAATATGCGTTAGACGCAATCCCTACAGATGGACAAAGCGGATTTGATCTAGAAATGTGGGGAACTATCGTAAATAGAGATGGCTTTGTCTGTGCAGTAGCATTCTCAGGCGATGATAGAGGTGATCAATGGCCTGGTAGCCGTGTTATTTCTGCGGCTAAAGCCTACACTGCAAATGCATACAGCCTACCAGGCCTAGCACTATCAACTGCAAATTTATATGCATCAGGACAACCTGGCGGCTCCTTATGGGGGTTACAGTTCAGCAACCCTGTTGACACCAAATCAGCCTACCGTGGAAACCCTAAGCATTATGGTATGAAAAACGATCCCATGGTAGGCAAAAAAGTTGGCGGGCAAATTGTTTTTGGTGGCGGCTTTGCTTTATATAATTCCGAAGGGAAATTAGTTGGAGGCATAGGCGTTAGTGGCGACACTTCATGCAAAGACCATAATTACGGCTGGGAAGTTCGTCATAACCTACATCTTGACTATGTTCCTCTAGGAGTAAATAACGTAATTCCAGGTGGGGATACAGATAGACCAGATAGTATCGTTTACGATATGGACGTGGCATCTCAGGGCAATATAAATAGTGATTCTGGCTTTGGCCACACTATCTGCGGCCCTAATGCAGAAGGAGTTTCAGGGGCACTACCTGCAACACGTTAAAATTTAGCCTCTAATACTGTAGTATCCAAGATACATGTACTTAGGTACTACAGTATATTGCTTTGTTTTCACTCATACCCCCCACTATAAAAAATCAATCAAAAAACTCTCATTCGTTAAATAATACCAACAACAATACCCTCATATTCGTTAGATGAATAAGAAAAAATATTTATTACCTCTTTTCTTGATAATGCACTTACTTATTCAAAGTTGCAGCGTAATTACAACTTCAGGTCATCAAAACAAAGACAGCCTTTGTGACATATCAAAACAGACTCATGATATCGATAAAAAAATCGCCCTTACAATTGCAAATACTTTTGATATGCAAGGGGATAAACACTTTCTAGCCACCGACCACCCAAAAGCTTCTGTCTGCTATAAAAATTCATTTAAAATTCGTACTCAAGCATTTGGCCCTAGACATATATCGTTATTACAAAGTTTATATAATTTAGCTACTAACCAAGAAGCTAAAGAAGAATATAATAAAGCAGAAAGGTCATATCAGAAATCGTTGAATATTCTAAAAAATAAAAGCCAGCCTCAGCCAGCCAAACTTAATGAATTTCTTGGCTATTTTGCTGCAATTCACTACCAAAAAAACACTAAAAATAGAGAAAAAAACCTTCAAAGCCTTTTAAAGGTTTTTATACAACTACATGACCCGCATAATATTCGTGTTGGAGCAATCAACCACCGACTTGCAATTATTTTTCTTAAAAGAAATGATCTTCAAGAATCTGAAAAAGCATTTATAAACGCTCTATCAATAATTAAGCAACATACTGGAATTACACACCCTTATTACGCAAAAATACTAAAAGACTACTCCAAACTTCTGTACTCAAGAAACAAAATAAAACAAGCTGAAAAACTTCAGCACCTGGCAGAGAAAATACTTAAAAAATTTCCAAAAAAACTGCACACAAAACTTTATTCAGAGTAATTAAGCGCACAAATCTAATCTAAAACTAGTAATCAAGCCAACCTGTAGAAAAAAAATTTAACATTTTATCTATTCAGCATACATTAAGTAAAAACCTGTACTATCATAATTAATGAATTTATATAAATAGAGAGTCATTATGAAAAAAATACTAGGCATAGTTTTAGTTACAGCTTTAACAACTGGCTGCGCAATTGATCCATATACTGGCGAAGAAAAAGTCGCCAACACTGCTTGGGGTGCTGGTGCAGGCGCTGCTCTTGGTGCGGGTATTGGAGCCCTTGCAGGCGGCGGAAAAGGCGCTTTAATTGGTGCAGGAGCAGGTGCTGCAACTGGCGCTGAAATAGGCTTGAGTGTGGGTAAATTTGCTGGTCCTGCTGGCATCGCTGTCGGCAGTATAGTCGGAGCCATATTTGGTGGTTTGTTGGGCGCGGCTACTGGCGGCGTGACAGGGGCCAAGCTGGGCGAGGTCATTGATCAACGTGTGCTTGATAATTACAGTTGTCAGGCTTGTGGCCATTCTTTTAGCGACTGATGTTTTTTGTTAACTGCTTTTCTAGTCGGGTACATTTTCTGCTTGAGGTTTTTTCATCTCCTGTACAGGCTTTTTAGCATTCATTTCTTTATTTTCATATTAACTGATCAATTGATCATAGGAGCTTTTATGGCACATCTTCTCGAACAAATGGCTTATGTTGGGGAAACACCCTGGCATGGTCTGGGTAATTCGCTGGCCCCTCAACAACCTTTGGAGGTTTGGGCACAGCAGGCGGGTATGGATTGGCAAATTGAGGAATCACCTGTTCACTTCATGTCTGATAGAGTCGCTCATTTGAGTACGATGAATATTTTCCCTGAGCAAAAAGTACTTTATCGTTCTGATAGTAAACAAGCCTTATCAGTGGTCTCTCAACGTTACAAAATTGTTCAACCTCGTGAGGTATTAGAATTTTATCGTGATTTAACAGATATTGCGGGTTATGAGCTTGAAACTGCGGGTGTTTTGAAAGGAGGTAAGAAGTTTTGGGCCCTGGCTAAAACGGGGCAGTCTGTTGCTCTTAAAGGTAAAGATCAGGTTCACGGCTATTTGTTACTGGCAACCTCTTGTGACGGCACTTTGGCGACAACGGCAACGCCCACGACGATTCGTGTCGTGTGTAATAACACCTTGTCTATCGCTGTTAATGGCACAACTCAGGCAATTAAAGTGCCTCACAGTACCCGATTTGATTCACAAGTTGTTAAGCAGCAATTAGGGGTGGCTGTAGCACAGTGGGATACCTTTATGTATCAGATGCGTATGTTATCAGAACGTAAGGTGAAGCCTCATGAAGAGATGAGTTATTTACTGCGTGTACTTTGCGATACTCAAGCAACAAGTGGAGAACCCGTTAAGTTGCGTAATGAACGGGCTTTAAAGAAGGCTCAAAGTCTTTACAGTGGTCAAGGGCGAGGTTCTGAGCTGGTTGCTGCCAAAGGCACTGCCTGGGGACTGCTGAATGCGGTGACAGAGTATGTTGATCACGAAAAACGGGCTCGCAGTACGGGGCATCGAATTGATTCAGCCTGGTTTGGACAGGGGGCAACTATCAAACAACGTGCTTTAGACTCGGCATTACAGCTCGTCGCTTAACAATTAATGACACAAAAAATACCTGGTTAGCGTGTGCTGACTGGGTATTTTTTTGTCTGTCATTCGTCAATTATAGAGATTAATCTATTTAATAACTTAGGAGTTCTCCTATGAACACAAGTGCTCCACAACATAAATCGATACAAAAAACTCGCCCTGCTTTACGACTTGTCGAGACTAAAACTTTACCACGGGATGAATGGCTTGCTGTCAGAAAACGTGGCATTGGAAGTTCTGATGCCGCTGCTGCTGTGGGTTTAAACCCTTATCAATCACCACTAGAACTTTGGTTGGAAAAAACGGGGCGCGGGGAAAACCTGCCCAATATAGATCCAAATGACGAAGAAAGCCCTG
>ENA-ORXI01000804-ORXI01000804.1-sediment-metagenome-genome-assembly--contig:-NODE-804-length-25802-cov-11.329874_pt1 | contig 25802 bp, 16 predicted proteins | sample MGYA00237861_ERZ511468 | MGnify/ENA primary metagenome ERZ511468 (study PRJEB26299, sample SAMN06266213) | sediment metagenome | isolation source: Hudson Canyon methane seep mesocosm | place...
GTGTAATTGTTTTCACCACCAAAGGCTGCAATCATAAATTTAGTTTGTTTGCTGATCAGTGCTTCTTTAGATTTACCGTAAAAGAACTGCCCTAACCAGGAATCTTCAAATATAACATCGTAAAAGCGTTGATGAACTTTAAATACCTGTTTTTCTCCACCAATATCAGCTAATAAATCCTCAATATTGTCAGTATTTTCATGACTTAATCTATCAGAAGCGATATCACGACGATCGACCTTTTCCATTGCCTGAGACATAATTTTAGATACTTCAAAATACACTGAATTCCAGGCTAGTTCATGTTCAGCAGTAAACTGGTCACCAAAATAGTCTTTCAATGCAATAATTAAAGCATGGTGCATGGTTTCAAAATGTTCTAATTGAGCGCCATATTGCAAAAGATGGCGCTCGCCCATCTTTTCAACAGAAGCACTAATTTTTTCTAAATGTTCAATATTTTTAAATGTACCTAACATATTAAAAAACTTTCTATTTAAAAAAATAACATTTCCAGGAAAAACATGTTTAAGTGAAATATCAATATGAAATAATTCCCGAAAAAATATTTGAGATAATTTATTAATATTATCACCTAGTGATTCAATATTTTTCTTTACTAGTAATCTGGCACTATGTGGCATAAATTTTATTTTGCAATTTAAGTGATTGTAATTAAGTGAATCGGTAATGCTTGATTTATCCCACTTAGGCGATTATAAACCTGACACTGTAAAAGAATGTATTGGCTATTTGAATTATTAATGACTCAAAAGTATTTATTGATTTTTGAACAAGGTTTTAATGAATTTTTTTGTTTTGGAGTTCTTTTTAACCAATACAGGTGTATCTGAGGAGATTATATTTATATACCCTAAGGAAAAGTAGATATTATAAAAATCCAGGATATTAGATTCTGGAATAGGTAATTTCGCAATAAGATCAAATAAACTTAATTCTTCTTGATGCATCAGGTCAGCGATTAAGCGATATTTATCTGAAAGTGGGATTGATTTAAATGCAGTTGATTTATCTAATGAAAGTATCTGTTGGGTTGAATGGCCAGTAAGCAACTGGCCATGAGTGACATTAACAATGGCAAAAGTAATTAAGGATTCTAAAGTGTTATGTCTTAACTTATTATCTTCTGCTTTTAGTGCCTTATTAAATTTTGCTCTGGAAAGTATAGTGTGCTTTAACTGTCTTGGAGGTGTAATGCTATATCGTAATAACTCATTCCCAGTGCCAGAATAATAGTAAATATTCTCTTTTGCAGCAATGTATATCAAGGGTAAATTAAAGAGCTTTATTGTGTAATATTTCTTTTCATTTCTTAATTTTAAAAGATGACCGAAAAAATAATTATTGGCTGATAAGCTACGGTGTGAATTATCAATAAAATCAGAGTGTTCATTGTCCCGATTATCATGAATGGGAGATTCATTTTTATGTATGTCTTTTTGTATTTGTTGAACTAAATGTTCTACATCACAATTATTTTCTGGTTCATGTTTTTCCTCACTTTCTAGTTTAGTTAAAGTGCTAGTAGTGGTTTCGGAGACATTTGAACTTTTTGATGGTTCGCTTTTTACCACTTCTTGTAACTGACTCCCAACTTCATTTAGCAGGTCAGCTAGTTTTTTTAAACTAGGTGGAGCATGTTGTTTTTTTTCAAGAAACCAATAATTATGAAAATCGGGTTGAGAGTTGCCTGCAACTATAATAATACCAATGTCAGGAACATCTTTATATTCAGAAATTAATTGTTGGCCTTTATTGTCAATCATATTAATCATGACAATATCCGTTTTGTTATTGTCAACAATATTCCATGAATGGGTTAATAAAGAATCTGCTAAATCAAGAACAGCAGCAATGGAAGCCTGTTGTGTTTGATCAAAACCTGCGTAATGAATAGTGTAATAAGGCATCTTACTTACCTGTTTGTAATCGTTGCCATAATTGTTCAGGTAAACCATTATCTTTCATACGCTGAACAACTGGGTCAACCGAATAGGGAATACTAAAAAAAGTAAATCGGTTTTCTTTTCTATCATATATCGCACATTGAGCACCAGGACTCCCATTTCTTGGTTGTCCCACTGATCCAGGGCAAATTAATGTTTGTCGGTAATTATCTAAAACTATGTTTTTGTCAGTTAAATGGTGATCGCGTTTATGTTTATCTCGCGCATAAATGCCTGGCATATGTGAGTGCCCATGAAAACATAGTGAAAGCTGTTTGTCTTGCATGTAATTAAGGTTGTCATCAGCAGTCATTAGATAAACATAACCATAAAAAAAGGCAGGGTCTATGGGAGCACCATGGACGGCAAGCCATTCTTTGTTTTTAGAAAAGGAGGGTAAATATTTTAACCATTCAAGATGAGATTTATCAAGCTGATTAATAGTCCAGTCAATAACGGATTGAGCGTTTTTTGAAAACCCTTTTGTAATATTACCTATAGCAACAGCATGATCATGGTTACCTTTTATAATAGCAAAAGGACTTTCTTGCAACTTCTTAATACAAATAACAGGATCTGGGCCGTAACCAACAATATCTCCTAACACTATGCCTTGCTTGATATTTTTTTCTTTGTAAAAGTCTAACACACAATCCAGAGCCGCTTCATTTGAGTGAATGTCTGCCATCACAGCAAAATAACGATCATTTGATTTCTTGTAATTCTTTTTTTTGGGCAGAAGGGGGGGGAGGGGGGATGATAATGGGTTTTTGGACAAAACTTTAACAAGCTCATCAAGTAATTGCTGTTTATCATTTGAGGGCATAAACAGTGATTGCAATTGTGAACTAATAATTACTCGACAATGTGGGTCCTGATAAATACCATCAACAATAGAGATTATTTTTTGTGCTAGTAATTGAGTAAATGATAAGTCAAGCCATGTATAGGTACGTAGAAATACGCCTAGCATAACTGAGAAGGCGATGAAATTATCCCATGAATAATATTCATCATCCACGTAGAAAACAGCACCATGCTCATCAATTGCAAAATTTGATAAGCCTTCATCTAATTTGAATCCTGTTGTTTTGGCCAACTTAAAATATTGTTGAAACATTGTCTCTAATAGAACTAAATAGCGCATTCGTTCTTTTTGAGTTTTTGGAGGTAAATTTAATTCAACATTTAAAGGGCGTAGTCTTGGGCAAATACTACCAACCAGGACAGTGTTTGTATCTGGCTGTTGCTGGATAAACCAGGTTTTATGTGGGTGATGAATCGCTATTTTTTGCTCTTGGAATAATATTTTTGATACCCAGCTGTGTGCTTTTTCCTGAGTTAAATTAAGCTCAGCTCTGATTTTGACAATATTATTTCCATCAGCATGAATCCTGGTGTCTGGTCGGCCTGTAAACTCATTATCAGTACTAAAATCTGTTTTATTAACCATTAACAGGTCTGCAACATCATTAGGCTGATAATGCTGTTTAGTATTATTAGAGCCAATAAGTTCTATATTAAACATATATTTTTATTCAGAATGCTGTTTTGTATCAGGCAAGGAATTGAGGGTGCAATTTCTGCAAATGACTGCTATTACTGGTAAAGAAATATATTTTTATTTAATGAAATTTTCCTACGCCCCCCCTCATGGCGTAGGAACTTATACCAACTTTTTCTGCTTTGATTAAATATAAATCGGATTCATTACTGTAGAATCAAAAATAGCAGAAAATCAGGCAAAGGTACTATTTATACAGCTTAATTAAGGACATAATTCACCAATTTTTGGCATATTTCCACGAACTGCAGCCCATCCCATGCCTAAATTAGTTGTTTTACTAGTAATTAATACAATTAGACTATCTTCTTTACCCTTAATGGTAGCCATAAAGTGGAATGTTCTCTCAGTTGTCATTTGAACTTCTTTAATCATTTTTTCAACGGGTTGTCCGCGCTGACTGGATAATAATGACTCAACTGCACGTACATTCTTACCTCGAATCATATCTACAGCTGCAGCTGCGACTGCTTCCAGATAGGAAGAAGTGAAATACGGTACATTATGAGCTGCCCCAAGTAATAAACCACTATTTAAATCAACAACAGCACAGCCAAGTGCTCCGTCAACATCACCAACAACAGTTTGTAGTAAATCATCTAGTTTTGCCATGTCTTTCTCCAAATATAGGTATAAAAATTAAAAGGTACAAGTATTAATAACTTTTTAAATAAAAAAGTATTCTATGGTGAAACAGTAATAGAGATTAGCAGTCTTGTCGTTTAATTCAAGGCTGAAGAGTATATGATTATTTAAAATAAAATAAAATAAAATAAAATAAAATAAAATAAAATAAAACTATAGTGATATTAGATTATTAGAAGCATATTTAATGATTCGTTGCAGATAACTTATTGAGTACTGATAGTAAAGAGCGTAATGAAGGCAGGTTTTGTTTTCCAACAATAAGTTCATTATCTTCACACTCTGTTTCTTTAAAGGTATAGAAAATACATTTATTTCTTGGTAATGTTTTTAATAAAGTATTTTTATCTATTTGAGTTCTTAAGCGGTAACCTAATAGATAGAAGTCTGCTTCGAGTGAGTCTACAATTTGCCATGTTACATCTAATTTATTTTGTGCAATTGAAAAAATAGATTCAAATTTAGATCTATCATCATTATTAAAGCCAATTAGTTTTAAACGGATAGCTCCAGTGTACGAGTTTATATAAGTCACATTAAGTCCCAATTATTAAGCTTTTTGTTATTTATATTTATAATAATATAAGGATCGGGTATTTAAATAATCTATGGATTAATAAAGAGAATTAAGTTATTTGCATGGATTATATTAAAATATTTGTGTAACTTATGTGAGCTATCTCTCAAAAATGATGTTTTTGTTAAAACTTCATTTGAATAGAGTCTTGGGGTTATATTTATGTTGTTGCAGGAGGTAGAGCAATGCAGGAGCAATTGCCGAGAGGAGAAATCAAAAGCATCTCTTTTTCAACATTATTTCTCTTTTGGTTTTTAAAAACAAAGAAAATAAGAAAAAAATAATTTATTTTAATGCCTCCTCACCCAAACCCTCTCCAACAAGAGAGGGCTTAAGAGCAATTGCAAACTTACGTTGTTTTTAAAATGGCTGAAGCTCATGGGTAATCAGGTATGTATATGGTTTATATCGCTATATTGGTGTTAATGGTTTTCGTACCAGAAGGAAAGAAAGAAATTTTATAAGGCGTTGTTTTTTGAAATTTACCTTGCTGTTACGTTTGCTTTTTTAAATGATTTTCCATCTCTTTTAGGCGTTCAGGGGTACCAATATCCATCCAAAAACCATTGAATTGTTCGCCTGATATTCTATCATGCGGCATAGCCTGTCTTAATATGGGTCCTAGTTTATTGCTACCTGGTTTGATACTTTTAAATAATTTTGGATGATAAAGACCAATTCCGCTAAATGTCAGGCTTGGTTGCCCAGTTTCTGAAACAATACCTTTTGATGATAAATGAAAGTCACCTTCTGGGTGGTGCCTGGGGTTGGGTATTAACACTAAATGAGCAAGATCAATTTTCTTGTTAAGTAATTGAGTGAAATCATAATCGTTTGCAATATCACCATTTACAACTAGAAATGATTCTTTACCTAGTAAAGGAAGTGCGTTAATAATGCCTCCAGCTGTTTCTAGGGCTGATTCACCTTCATCAGAATAGACGATAGAAGCTCCAAATTGATTTCCAGACCCTAATGCTTGTTTTATTTGCCTTCCTAAATGGGCAATGTTAATTACAATTTCTGTAAACCCAGCTGAAACTAATTGTTCAATGGTGTATTGAATAATAGGCTTTCCAGAGACCAATAGTAAAGGCTTTGGAGTAGTATCAGTTAGTGGACGCATTCTTTCGCCACGTCCGGCAGCTAAAATCATTACTTTCATTTTTTATTAATATAGGCAGGTAAAATAGACTCTAAAAGGAATTGGTTGAATATTGCAAGATCTGGGTATTTGTTACAAATATGCCTGACATAATCTAAAGTTCTTGGGATGTCCGCTAAATAACCCGGTTTATTATCGCGCAAATTTAAACGAGAAAAAATACCAATTGCTTTTAAATGACGTTGCAGACCCATTAAGTCAAACCACCGAGTAAATGTGTCAATGTTGGTGTTGATTAATCCCAAAGCTGTTATTTGTTTGAAATAGATTGTCATCCAGTTTAAAACATTCTCTTCAGGCCAGGAAATATAACAATCACGTAGTAATGAAACGAGATCATAAGTTATTGGGCCAATAACGGCATCTTGAAAATCAATAATACCAGGAGAGTTTTCTGCTAAAAACATCAGGTTTCGGGAGTGAAAGTCTCGATGGACGTGGACCTGTGGCTGTTCAAGAGCTGATGTTATTAATACCTGATCAAATTGTTCTTTGATTGCTTGTGGTATTGATAATTTAAGGTGTTGCTGTAAAAACCAGTCGTAAAAAATTGACAGCTCTCTATTCAATAGAGCTTCATTATAGTGAGGTAATTGATTACTGGATAATACAGGGTTTAACTGTAATTGATTTAAACTTTTAAATGCACTGAGATAAAGATCTGTTGCATTGTTATCATTCAGTTTGTCCAAAAAACAATAACAGCCAAAATCCTCCAGTAACAAAAAACCTTGAGATAAATCTTGCTGATAAATTTGAGGGACATTTAATCCTGTTGATTTCAGTAGTGTTGCAATCCGAATAAAGGGTTCGGTATTTTCTTTTTCTGGCGGGGCATCCATAACAATATGTTGGCCTTGAGTATGAATGACTCTAAAATAGCGTCGGAAGCTAGCATCACTGGAGGCAGTTTCAAATTGAACAATATTTAAGTTAAGTGTATTGCTTAACCAATGAATAATTGCTTTTGCACGTGTATCCGTTGTTGGCATGGTTTTGTTAAACTTTTGAAAGATTAATAGGGGGAGTTTAATAAAAGTATTTCAATTAATTCTACTGAAGATTGATTGACTTATCTGACCTGTGCAATTTATTTCAATCAGCTTTATAAACTAAGGTAAAATGGTCCGCTATTTTATTCGATTTTTGAGTTGTTAAGCTACTTATTACTAAAACGCATTTATGCATTGCAGATATATTTTTGTTTTTTTTCTTTTTTCATTCGCTGAGTTAAATATTGCAGATACGGGAGCATGGGATTGTGAAAAGGTAAAGGGAGGTGATTGGTCTTGTCAGGCACAAACACCAGTAGATCAACCAAAAACAGAAGCCATTGTAGAGAGTGAGTTAACTGATCCTCAAGTTATTGCGTTACCTGCACCTATAATATCAAAACCATCCAAGCCTGTTTATATACAGCCACCTGGAACAGTTGCGAAACGACAAGGCTGGAATTGTAAATCCAATGCAGAAAACGAAACATGGAATTGTAGTTTAATTGGGGCGGACCCAAAAGGGCTTGCCAGGGTTATTGGGGGGGAGGAATATTCTTCCAGTTTGTTAGCATCGGCATTTGATTATAAACAAGAGCAGGTGTTTGATACGCTACATTCTCAATTAAAATATGATCCGTGGGAAAACTGTACCAGTCCTTCACGTGTTAGTGATCAATTGAGTGCTGCTGATGATATAAGAAATTCCGCGCCGATGGATGTTACGGCAGATTATTCTGAGGTTTTTGATAAGGAAGTCACCAGTTTTTTTGGTAATGTGAGAATTAAGCGTGCAGATCAAAATGTGTTGTCTGACATGGCTAGTTACAACACGGCATCAGAAACTATGGATGCTCAGGGGCATGTTTTTTATACTGAGAATGAGATGTCACTGTACAGTGATACCGCCTTGTTAAAATTAAACACTAATGAATCAAGACTTAGAGAGGCTTTGTTTATTTCGCCTTCGGGGCCGATTCGAGGTAGCGCAGGTGTTGTATACAGGGATAACAAATTTCTTTCTCGTTTTAGCAATGTGGCATTTACTAGTTGTAGGCCAGGAAATCAGGATTGGGTTGTTCATGCGGAAAGATTAAAAATGAACAAGAAAACGGGTAAGGCTGCTGCGAAACATGCCTGGATGGAGTTTAAAGGACTCCCTGTTTTGTATACTCCCTATATTTCATTTCCTTTGGATGATCGACGTTTATCCGGTTTTTTACCCCCTACTTTTGGTAGTGATGATCGAAATGGCTTAGATTTGGTTGTGCCTTATTATTGGAATATTGCACCAAATTATGATCTAACCGTTTGGCCTAGGTATATGTCAAAACGTGGTGGAATGTTAGGGGGTGAATTTCGTTATTTAACTAAAATTGCTTCAGGATCATTAGGTCTCGAATACCTGCCATTTGATGCCTTACGTCAGGAGCAACGTTTTTCTGGAACCTTTAAAAATCAATCTCAATTTACAGAAAATTTGAGTAGCAATGTTGATTTAAATTATGTTTCAGATGATGAATATATTGATGAATTAAGTAATGCACTGGGTCTTTCAAATGATAGACATTTAAGAAGTCAGGGTTCGCTGGGTTATAACACTGAAGGTATTTCATTTTTGACTCGGGTTGAAGCCTATCAAACCATTGATAAAGATATTGTTGATAGTGACAAGCCTTATCAAAAACTGCCTCAAGTGAATTTAAACCTTGATCACTCCTTTGAGCAATGGCCTGTAGACCTGGCAATGGAAAACGAATATGTTAATTTCTATCGTAATGGTCGTGTCAGTGGCAACAGGTTCAATACTAGGCCATCGATTGAATTTCCGATAGAAACAGCTGGATCATTTTTAAAGCCTAAATTTTCTTTACAGCATACTCAATACGAATTGAGTGACCAGGAGACGGGTAAACCAGATAGCATTAGTCGGACATTACCCATTATATCTGTTGATAGTGGTTTGTTTTTTGAGAAAGATTTTGAATTGGCTGATTCAAAATATATGCATACTATTGAGCCTAGATTATTTTATTTATATATTCCAGAAACTGACCAGACAGACATTCCTGTATTTGATTCTTCATTGTATGACTTTGGTTTTAATAGTCTGTTTAGAGAAAATCGTTTTAGTAGTGTAGATAGAGTGCAAGATGCTAATCAGATTTCATTTGCAATGAAATCTCGATTAATTGATTCAGAGACAGGATTAGAGCGTTTAAATTTAAGTGTTGGGGATATATTGTATTTCAAGGATAGGAACGTTACATTAACTGGTGTGTCTGAGACCAATGCATTCTCAAACATTGTTGCTGAATTAAGTGGACAATTAACAAACACTTTATCTTTTAGATCTGGTGCACAATGGAACCCCGATGTTAATGATGTGACAAGAGGGCAGGCTGAAATAAGATACAGAGATAAAGGGAATAAGATTATAAATGTAGGCTATCGCTATAGAAGAGATGATCCTGATCTTGCAGCAACTATTATTCAGTCTGATGCTTCATTTAGGTGGCCTCTTTATGATAATTGGAATGGTGTTGGTCGATGGCAGTATTCACTAAAATTTAATTCAACAAAAGAAAGCTTTCTTGGGCTAGAAAAAGAAAGTTGTTGCTGGCGTTTTCGTGTTATCTGGAGACGATTTGCTAATACCCTTACCGATTCATCTGATGATGTAATGGATCAAGGGGTATTTTTACAAATTGAGTTAAAAGGTTTGACAAGTTTTGGCGATAAAGTTGATGATTTTCTTGAGAAAAACCTGAAGGGATACCAAAGAGCAGAATAAATGAAGAGTAAAAAACAGATGATCAGGATTTCAGTTTTAATATTAACTATACTCATGCCCGGTTTTGTTACGGGTGCAGAACTTTTAGATAGAATTGTAGCAGTGGTTGAAGAGGATGTTATTTTAGAAAGAGAGTTAGCATTTGAAACAAACAATATTGTAGGAAAACTAAAAGCCAATAACGTGATGATTCCGCCGGCCTTTATTCTTAGGAAGCAAGTGCTTGAACGCCTGGTTGTAGATAAGTTACAGCGTCAGTTGGCCGAAAAATCAGGTATACGTGTTAGTGATGAGATGCTACGAAGTTCAGTCGCAGATATTGCTAGAAGGAATAATTTAACAGTTGATACATTCAGACTGGAACTTGAAAGTCAGGGGATTAGTTTTCAGGGTTTTGAAGAAAACATTAGAAATGAAATTATTGTTAACCAATTAAGAGCCAGAGAAGTGGGGTCTCGAGTTAAAGTGACAGATAGGGAGGTTGCTCATTATCTGGAAACTCAGGGAGAGGTTGTTAAAGAGCAAGTTCAATACCATCTTGGACATATCCTTATTTCGATATCTGAAGGCGCTTCCTCATCAGTTATTCAAAAGGCAAAAGAAAAGGCAAATAAAACAATTGATGACTTGAAAAATGGTGCAGACTTTAAACAAACGGCAGTTGCAGTTTCTGATGGAGGTAATGCATTAAAAGGAGGCGACCTGGGTTGGCGTAGTATTGGTCAAGTGCCTACTCTTTTTGTTGATGCTGTTGTTAAAATGAATCTGGGTGATATTGCTGAATTGATTCGTAGTCCTAGTGGTTTCCATATTATAAAAATGCTGGAGTTAAAAGGTGTAAACAAGCATATTGTCACTAAAACCAGAGCACGACATATTTTGGTGAAAACCAATGAATTGATTGATGATGCTGAAGCTAAAAACAGATTACTGTCACTTAAAGAAAGGATTGTTGATGGTGATGACTTTGCTTCCCTGGCCCGATCAAATTCTGATGATAAAGGCTCAGCAATCAATGGTGGCGATTTAAATTGGGTTGGGCCTGGTGATCTTGTTCCTCCATTTGAACAGGCAATGAATGAATTAGCTATTAACGGGATTAGTGATCCAGTGCAAACTCAATTTGGCTGGCATATTATTCAAGTGCTGGAAAGAGAAAATAAAGATAATAGTGTTGAGTACAAAAAAAATCGTGTGAGAGAAGAAATTCGTAAGCGTAAAATAGAAGAAGAAACTGAATTATGGTTACGTCGTTTACGCGATGAAGCATTTGTTGATATTAACCTTGATAGATTGTAAATCATGCGGATAGATGACAATAAGGAACAACAGCTTAAAAACTGCTTAAAATCTCTTTTAGTAAAAAAAGAATTTGTTTTACATCAGGAATTGATCGAGCGTTTATCTGCTGAATTACAAATCAGTGTGTTAGATTGTGCTGCGGCTTTATCTTTGCTTAAGCAACCAGATTTAGTGGTTAATGAGCAGCAAAAGGCTGAACAAGGTGTTGATAGTGAGTTACCTATAGTTATTTTGCCAAAGCAAAAACTCGTCAGGTACAGGCTTGATATTGGACGAAAGCATTCTGTTTCTATTGATCAGATCAAAAACGTTTTAATTGAAGTGTCCGGTGTAGATAAAAAACGAATTGGAAGACTGGATATTCGAAATTATTATAGTTTGGTGGATTTACCTGATGGAATGCCAGCTGATATTTTTCAGTTGTTATCTGAAGTAGAAATTAATAAACAAAAATTAAACCTTAAAAGGGTTAAATATCAGCCCAGGTTTTATAGAAGGAATAACAGAAAACCACAAACTTCTCAAAGACCACATTCTGCTTAATAAAATTAATCTATAGAAACATATGGATTAGATTGCATTTCAACAGCAAATGTTGATGTTGGACCATGCCCAGGAATAAATCTTACGTCTTTTCCTAAAGGCCATAGATTGTTTTTGATTGATGCAATCAGGGTATCAAAATTTCCTTTAGGAAAATCAGTACGGCCTACTGAGCCATTAAAAAGAACATCGCCCACTAAAGCAATTTTAGATTGTTCATGGAAGAAAACAATGTGTCCCGGGGTATGTCCAGGACAGTGAATAACTTTAAGAGTTTGCTCTCCAACTGTTACTGTATCCCCATCATTTAACCAGTGATTAGGTATAAAACTATCACAATGTGGAAAGCCAAAGGTTTTAGATTGTGAGGGTAGAGCATCTAACCAGAATTTATCTTCTATGTGTGGGCCTTCAACAGGTACAGATAATTTTTGGGCTAATTCAGTCACGCCACCTACATGGTCAAGGTGTCCATGTGTAAGTAGAATACTTTCTACTATAGCCTTTTCTTCTTTAATAGCATTTAGAATAATATCAATATCACCGCCTGGATCAACAATTGCCGCTTTATTGGTTTTTTCACAAATTAATAAAGTGCAATTTTGTTGGTAAGAGGTAACTGGGATAATTGAAAATTTAAGGCTCATAAGGGGAGAGTCAGGGCGACTGTATTTTGTAAGGCGGGTATTTCTCTAAGCAAAGTAAGTCGAGACGTTGCATGCAACGTCTCTAACAGCAGGTGTTAAGCTTTAATAAACATCACGCACATAGCGTTTTTCTTTCTTAAGTTGATTAACATAATCAATGGCTTGTTCAGCCGATTTGCCGCCATGCGATTCAATAATTGTGTGCAAGGCTTTATCAACATCTTTAGCCATATAAGTTGCATCACCACAGACAAAAAATGAGGCACCTTGTTCTAACCATGAGAACATTTCTGCGCCATTTTCAATCATACGATCCTGTACATAAATCTTTTCTTCCTGATCTCTGGAAAAGGCCAGGTCTAAACGATTAAGTACACCTTTTTCCTGCATGGCCTCGATTTCATCGCGATAGATGTAATCAGTGGAGGCATTACGATCACCAAAAAGTAACCAGTTTTGTCCACTTGCTTTTCTGAATTCACGTTCTTGTAAAAAAGCTCTGAAAGGTGCTATGCCAGTACCAGGTCCAACCATAATAATTGGCAGGCTGTCATCTTCAGGGACTCTAAAGCTTTTATTAGGTGAAAAGAAGATTTTTACATCTGTCTCATTATCAACCAGGTCAGCTATATAGGTTGAACAGACACCTTTATGGTCACGTTCATGCGCATTGTAGCGAACACTGGCAACTGTTAAATGAACACTATCCGTATGCATCTTGCCACTTGAGGAAATAGAATAAGCGCGATGTTGCAGAGGCTTTAATAGTGCTAAGAATTCAGCGGCAGAAAACTCTATGCCAGGGAATTGCAGTAATAAATCTAAGGTATCTCTGCCCCACAAGTATTTGGCCAATTTGTCTTTATCGTCAGATTCTAAAAGACCGTTTAATTCCTGATCGCCTGAACGATTTGCAATTTCTTGCAGTAGTTCTTTGCTTGCTAGTTTTATTTCAAAGTGAGTGCGTAAAGCCTCTGATAAAGACATTTGTTCGCCATTGACAGGCTCATCTTCATCACCCGAACAAGAAATAGCTTTAACAATGTCTGCAACTAATTCTGGACAGTTTTGTGGGATAACATTTAATGCATCACCAGCTTCATAGGTTAAGCCAGAACCCTCTAATGAAAATTCATAATGACGAGTTTCTTTTGAGGATTGTTCGCTGGTAAGTAGGCGGTTTACAGTGATTTTGCTAGAAAATGGGTTTTTACGGTTAAACTTTGGTTTATCGTTCGATCCGCTTTCGGCGCTAATCATATTAACTGCAGCACCATCAGCCATCATAGGGATAACACTGGTTAACCAGTTTTCTGCTGCTTCATCAAAGTCTACATCGCAGTCGACCCGATCATATAGGCGTGTAGCCCCCAGTTCTACTAAACGATCATCCCATTCAATACCTGCTTTACAGAATAGATCGTAACTAGTATCACCAAGGGCAAGAACAGAAAATTTAGTTTGTTGCATTTTTTCTGCCGAGTCTGCACTGATGGCATCCCAAAGTAATTGGGCGTTATCTGGCATTTCACCTTCACCGTAGGTGCTGGTGACGATAAGCAGATATTCCATTTTGGCAAGTGCATCGATTTCAATCTCATCCATGCTTTTAACAACAGGCAGTAAACCATGTGTTTTAGCAACGCTAGCAGCATCATTGGCAACTGATTCGGCATTGCCAGTTTGGGTGCCGTATAAAATGTTAATAACACGTGCATCTGACTGGTTTACAGAGTTCGAACTTTGCAGCATATGGCTGTGCATACCTGCAAAAAAGCCACCAATCCAAGCGCGTTGAGTATCACTATAGGGGGCATTTTGTGGAATGTTTGGTGTTTTCATATATTTTGTAACGTCTATTATTCTTGTAATCTACTGGGTAACTTGTTCTGATGCCCAGCTTGCGTCAACCTGTTAGTACCAATTTATTAGGCTTCATCTAACATGGTTTGAACAATATCAAGACTGGTTAAACCAGCGATATACTCTTCAATGCCTGTTACTTCGGCTAGTGAAATTTGATTAATACGGTGTTGTTCAATAATCCAGGCTGTAGAGCCAATAGAATTAATGCTTTGTACATCACGTTGAATCAATGCTGTTTTATAGTCAGTCAATCGTTTTTCAGCTAATAGTGCAGAAAGTTGTTCATCCGTATAATTGCTGTATGCTTCTCGGTTGATTTTAACCAGGGCATCCTGAATTTTACGGGGACGTTGCATAATTAACTTTTCAGCTTGTTGGCTGATTTTCTGTTCAGTTACATCAAGCATTCCAGCTTTTTTGAGCTGATCCTTTGCAATTTCCTGAGCTTTGACAATGACAGAAAAACTATTAATAAGTTTAAATGTTAAAGCTGTATCAGTCTTGCCATAATCAGGAATCGCACCGTCAAATAATGCTTCATTATTTTGATAAGCAGTTTTGACCAGGCTAATTTGTTTTTGAGCATAAGCGGTACACAATTCTTCAATCATTGCTTTGCGATCAATTGACTGACTTAGGTATTCAGCTGTTTGAGTTTTATATAACCATAATGGGATGGCGAATTTAAAGTGCTTGCGCTCATTTTCCCAGTTGGCCAAGATTTTTTTACCAATGATTGAATTGGTATATTCAATATGCTGTTCAAGCATATATAAAATGAATTGCTCATGGGCTTTAGAAACTTCAGTTTCTTCAGTTAAGCTGCGTATTTCAACTGAACTAGCATCAAATAAATTTTCTAAACGGTTTTCTGGATCATATTGGTAGGCATTGCCACCTGACATTCCAGTACAAAAACCTTTACCAAAAGCTCCCAGGTTAAGCACCGCACCATTGATCATGTATTCACAGGCAAAGTCGCCAACACCTTCAACAACAGCCATGGCGCCAGAGTTGCGGACACCAAAGCGATCACCAGCTTCACCATTTATAAAGGCTTTACCACCTGTTGCACCAAATAAAGCAAAGTTACCGATTAATACATTTTCACCCGAAGCTTTAGAGCCACCACCTGGTGAGCTAATGATAATGGTACCACCACAGGCAGTTTTACCAACGCCATCATTACAAGTACCGTAATGTTCCATACGCATACCATCATTATTAAATGCGGCATAACTTTGTCCGGCTGATCCTGTGGTACGAATGGTGACACTATCAGCCGCTAGATAGTGACGCCCATGTTGATTGGTGTAGATAAGTTTTGAATCGCTGGCTTGTTGGTCATTAATTTCATAAGAAAGCATGCGTTCAATATCAATGGCAGTTTGACCACCGACTGTCTTATGGCAGTTATTCAGTTTAAACTCAGGACCTTCAATAACAAGAGTCTGGCCTTTAATGATTTTAGCTTTGATTTGTTCAATTGATTTGTCATCAATACTAAAGTCAGCTTCTAAATAAATAGGGTTAGCAATTTTAACTTCTTCAACTTGAGCTAATAATCGAGTGAAGTCTAATTGACCAACCATTGTTGAGTGGTCAATTAAATGTAACACGTCAGCCTGACCACGAATTTCAGTAAGGCTTGTATAGCCAAGGCTTGCTAATATTTCTCTAACTTCGTGAGCCAGATTCATGAAATATTGTGCGAGTACACGAGGGTCGCCTTTAAACTCTTCATGAACGGTGGTTAAACCTGCAGGGCAACGTACATTACAGTTTTTTGCCATCACGCAGCGCAGCATCATTAATGCTGTTGTACCAAATTCAAATGAATCACCACCCAAAATAGCTGATTTTATAACATCAAGACCACTTTGGTGAGCCGCACTGCAGCGTAATACAACTTTATCTCGCAAGCCATTGGCTGCTAATGCCTGGTGTACTTCAGCAATCCCAATTTCTGGTGAGCGCCCGGTGTTTTTTAAACTGGTCACTGCAGCAGCACCCGTACCGCCAGTATTACCTGCAACGTTGATCACATCAGCGCCTGCTTTGGCTACACCGACAGCAATGGTGCCGATGCCTTCAGATGATACCAGTTTAACCACGACCTTGACTCTTGCCGCTTTTGCATCATGAATTAACTGACCTAAATCTTCAATAGAGTAGGTGTCATGATGTGGCGGTGGGCTGACTAGCTCAACTCTTGGTGTGCCACCACGTAATGAGGCAATTTCTACAGAAACTTTGGCTGCAGGTAATTGTCCACCTTCACCAGGTTTTGCACCTTGAGCAATTTTAATTTCAATTTCTTCAATATTCGGATCAGCAAGATAGCCAGCCCAAACGCCAAAACGACCTGATGCAAATTGTTTTATTTTGCTTGATCTGATGGTATTGAAACGACTGGAATGTTCACCACCTTCACCAGAATTACTGATAGCACCAGCAATGTTAGTCCCTTGTGCAACGGCTTCATGAGCTTCAGATAATAAAGCGCCATGACTCATTGCTCCTGTCGCTAGAGTCGCAGTGATTTCATGTGCTGCCTGTACTTCAGATAGCGCGATAGGCGTGCGTGCAGTTTCAATAGTATTGAGATAGTTATTGATTAAGCTTGCTGTATTTACAACTTTAATGCTTATGCAATCACTGGTGCAACTTAAGCTAAATTCATCTTTCGAAAAACGCTTTTTAAAATGTTCGGAAAGTGCTTCTATTCGTTGGCTAGAAGAGTTTTCTGTTAAAGAAATATCAAAATGTACGGCATTAGTTTTTTTAACTTTTAAGCCGGCAATAAGGTAATTATTATTACCTCGAAGGTTTTGAGTATTTAAAACTGAATCAAAGTCTTCACAAGATATTGCAGAGCGTATATCTGCAGGGAAGGCGACGATGTCACGTAGTGCGGCAGGTCTGCAATCTCTTTCTTGATAAAGTCCTTTGGTAAAATTGCGATAGGCGGGGGTTATGCCAAATTTATCTATTTGTTCAGGTGTGCGTTTGTCATAACCAAAATCCATATAAGCAGTATCACTTGCTGCTGTTGATTTTTCACCGTTATTTTGAGGGATATATAAAATATCCTCATCAGTCATATTGATATATTCTCTAACCGCGGTATTACCAAAAGTATGACCAGCACCTTCTTGGCGTTCTTTAAATAAGCCAAGGAATGGAATATCTTTTTCTTCATTTACTGACAGTACTTTATGATGCCATTCTGTTGAACTGGCAGCAATGTCGGCATAACGAACGCCACCAACAGATGAATGGATATTTGGAAAGTAAGGTTTAAGCTTTGGTTCGCCAGTATCTAAGTAATTAGATTCAAAAAACTCACCGCCAATATAACTTTCTGCCGTACATAAGCCAAATTTCCCCATGGTTTTCATCAGAGATTTTTCAACCCCTTTTTGGAAGCTATTGAGCGCTATTTGTTGGCTGTCTGCATCGCTATAATGTGTGATGACACGGTTATGTACACTTAATGGGCAAATGGCTGATGCACCAAAACCCAGAATCGTAGCAACATCATGTGGGCTTGCTGCTTGTCCTGTCTCTAAAATAATCGAGGAGTTGAAGCGTAAACCAAGGGAAGTAAGGTGTTGATTAGCGGCTGAAATCATTAATAAAGCAGGTATTGCTGCCTTATCCTGACTGATATTCTGATCGCTTAATATGATGATCCCGGTATTTTCTTTAGCTGCTTTTTCAACGTGTAGACAAGCGTTTTTAAGTGCTTGTTCTATGCTGTCTTCATTGTTTTTAGCATTGTCATAGTCAGGGGTATACAAGATATCTAAAGTTGTATGGCTGACTGCTGTTTGTCTGCGGATCTGTTCTAGCTGAGTGCGTTGCAAAATAGGGGAGTCAATGATTAATTGTCTGCTATCGTGCTCTGAAAAAGTTGGTTTTGCACCAAGGGCTACACGCAGTGTCATGCCATCACTTTCTCGTAATGAGTCAAGTGGAGGATTGGTTACCTGTGCAAATCGTTGGCTGAAATAACGAGACATACCGCCTTCGGCTTTTGATAATGCATTGGGTGTGATGCCATACCCCATGGCAGAGACTTTCTCCATGCCATTGCTTAAAATCGGGTCAAGTAAGAATTTAAAGCTTTCCTGGTTCAGGGAGTATGCGGTATGACGCTGATCAACGTTAAAACTATGCTCATTGTTAAGCTCTGATAATTCAACTTTGTCAAAATCAGTAAGGTGTACTGCATTTTTATCTAATAAAGCTTTGTAGTCATTTTCTTTAGCAAGGCGATCCATAACCTGGTGGCTGTTATAAGACTCCCCCGTGCTATGGTCAAAATACAGCATGCCACCCGCTTCAATTCGTCCACGTTTTAGTACATCTGAGGCTGGGAAATCAATTTGTCCTGCTTCAGACATAACAGCAAGGTACTCTTTTGTTTCAACAGAGCGCAAAGGTCTTAAACCTAGGCGATCTAGACGAGCACCTACTCGAATACCGTCATTGAAAATGATAGCCGCTGGACCATCGTTTTTTTCTTCATATAAACTGAAGTATTCCAGCATGGCACGAACATCATCAGATAAAGATGTATCGTTTTCCCAGGCTGGGGGCATCATGGCCAATATTGCAGTGACAATGTCCAGGTTATCTTCATTAATACGACGAGTTAAGGTCTGGTCTAAACGACCTGAGTCTGATTGACCGTTCGGAAAAATGACTTCTTTATTGTTTTGTCTTGCAATTGCATTTTCGCTGAGTCTGTTTTTCTTGTCTGTATTTAACTCACCATTATGAGCCATATAACGAAATGGCTGCGCCATCATCGTTGCTGGTGCCGTGTTGGTTGAGAAGCGAGTGTGAAAAAACAAGGTGCTGATTTCATGATCAACATCATATAAATCAGTAAAGTATGGGATAACTTCAAAAGAATTAAGGCGACCTTTATATACTTGAGTGCGTGAACTCATTGATAAAGGATAAAAGCCATCTAATTCATGGCGTGTAAAGCCTTCTGCTTCAATTGTTAGTAAGGCAACTTGAATATGCTTTTCAAATTGCTCATCAGTTGCGTCTTTTAAAGTAGCAGGGCGGCCAAAAATAAGTTGTTTGATTGGGAGTTGCGCTTTAATAGAGGCTTCGTTGATGACAGTGTTATCAATTGGAACATTTCTCCAGGCAATAACAGGTAAATCAAAATCTTTTAAATGATTTTCAACTAATTCGGTTGCCGCAGAATCATATTTAGCGTGATCCTCAGGGAAAAAGAAATTGGCAACACCAAACTGACCAAGCTCAAGGTCTTTTATATTAGTTACTTTACGAAAAAAATTAAGTGACAAATCGATGTTCACGCCTGCACCATCACCAATCCCTTCAGCACTCATGCCACCACGGTGGGGGATGGTGCAAAGTGCTTCGTGAGATTTAACTAATAAATCGTGAGATTGTTTGCTTTCTTTGTGCGTTATAAAGCCAACGCCGCAACTATCTTGTGATAAATTTTCATCGTAAAGCATTTGAATTGTGTGATTTTTAAGGGAGTTTTTAATCATCTTTATCCCGGTCCTTAATAATAATTAGATGTCTTGCAGTCAATGTGGTTTTTTTGCTTATTGCATGTTAGAGTCAGGGTTTACAAACCCCCTGTACTGAATCGCCTGCTAAATTTTATATGTACTGACATTTCAATCAGTGAAACTTTTCAATTATATCATGAGGTGAGTTTTATGTCATTTTGGAGAGGCGAAAGTTAATTTTTTGGGTGGGGGTTTTTTTGAATGCGATGAGTGTTGGTTAATAAATATGAAAGAATTTGATGTTGTAATTGTTGGCGGTGGAATGGTTGGTGCTGCTGTTGCTTGTGGTTTGGGTGATAGTGGTTTAAAAGTTGCAGTTCTGGAGCAGTCAATACCTGAAGCATTTTCTGCAGAGCAACCTCATGACTTGCGTGTTTCCGCATTAAGTCTGGCTTCAAAAAATATTTTAGAATGTGTGGGGGCATGGGAAGGTGTTTTAAACCGTAGATTTTGTCCATTTAAGCGTATGCGTGTTTGGGAGACGGCAGGTGATACCGAATTTAACAGTGATGATATTAAATTGCCTGAATTAGGCTATATTGTTGAAAACAGGGTGACACAATTGGCTTTGTTGGATAGGTTGGCTGGTTTTGAAAATGTTGAGCTTATTGCGCCTATATCAATTAAAGCTATAGATTACAAGGCTTCTGGTGTTTCTATTGTGGCATTGGCGGATGGAGAAAAATTGCAGGCTAAGGTGTTAGTTGCAGCCGATGGTGGTAATTCAAAAGTAAGGCAGGCTGTAGGATTGGGCGTGACTAGTTGGGATTATAACCAGCATGCAATGGTTATTTATGTAGAAACAGATTATGAGCAGCAAGATATTACATGGCAGCGTTTTGTTCCAAGTGGGCCGCAGGCTTTTTTACCGCTTACGGGGCATTATGGTTCTATTGTCTGGTACAACTCGGCTGACGAAGTGAGAAGATTAAAAGGATTGTCGGGTGATGCGTTGATTTCGGAATTAACCGATACATTTCCAGAATGTTTGGGAAAGATTAAGCAAATTTTAGGGGTGGCGAGTTTTCCTTTAAAGCGTCAGCATGCTCAGAAATATGTGAAGGCAGGTGTTGTGTTGGTTGGTGATGCTGCGCATATGATAAATCCTTTGGCTGGGCAAGGTGTTAATATTGGTTTGCTTGATGCTGCGGCATTAGCAGAAGTGTTGGTGGAGGCTGATGAAAAAGGTGAAGGTATTGGTGATATTGCTATTTTGCAGCGATATGAAAAAATGCGTAGAAATGAGAATTTAAGAATGATGACAGTGATGGATTTATTCTACAGAGTCTTTAGTAATAAAATATTTCCAGTTAAGTTTTTTAGGAATTTGGGGCTTGGCTTGGCGGAGCGAATAGCTCCGGCAAAAAATAAAGTCATGCGGATGGCAATAGGGCTTGATGGTAATTTACCAAAATTAGCTCGAGGAAAGTCCTTGCGATAATAGAAGGTTTTGTGTTTATAATTTCTTGAAAAATTAATAATTTAGGCTAAGGTTATAAGAAATAGCTTTCAGTTTAGAGGAATTGTTATGGAAAAAAGAGTTTATCCTCGGATAACAAGGCAGTTTACTGCAATAGTTGAGAATCAGGAAGGTGTGCACTTAAAAGTGCTTGCTGTTGATGCTTCTAGCAAGGGTGTGTGTATTCAGTGTAATACTTACGAAAGGAACTTGATTACGCCAGGTGGGAGTTTTGTAAGTGAAGGAAAACCAGTTGAGCTTTTTATCTGGCTGGAATTGCCATTTGAAGGAGAGGAGGCAAAAAGGGTGGGTGCTCGATGTCATGTTGCTTTCTCTAGGCGAATATCAAGAGACCAGTGTAAAATTGGCATGCGATACCTGGATTTGGAAGAAAACGAATATGACACCCTTGTTGAATATATTGAGTCCGCAGATGCTTCAAATGATGGTTAAACCAGCTTAACAACAGCTCAATCAAGCCTTTTTTCAGCGTTGTTGTCGATTGTCTCTATTCCTCTAAAATTAAAAATAGTTTTACCCTGATTTCTTCCAGTCTTGTTTCGTCAGTGATTGGTTTTAGCTCAAAGTCGGTAATATAAAACATATCTTCTGCTCGGCTTCCAATGGTGGTAATTTTTGCATCATGTAACTGAATGTTTAAATCGATAAAGGCTCGGCCAATGGCGGCTATTAATCCTGAGCAGTCGGTTGTTATCATTTCGATAATGGTATATCGGCCTAAAGGGTCTTTGTGGTAGTTTATTCGGTTGGCGATAGGGAAGTGTCGGGCTTGTCGGGATTGGCGATGGATGTTGAAATGCTCGCTGACTTCAAGGCTTTTTAAATTACTGGCTAGTGTTCGGCAGATGTATAATTCTCTATCCAGGTCGGTGATAGGGTCACCTGATTGTTCAAGAACCTGAAAGCTATTGAGAACATATTGCTCTGTTTTTGTTAAAGAAATAGTGACTATACGAGCATCAAGAATGGTTAATCCCAGGTGATCCAATGTATCAGCACTAAGAGAAAAAATCTTGTTTTCATTTTTTGTATAAATAAAAATCTCAACACTGCCTCTTTGGTTTTGAGGGCGCAAAATAACTAGAGGTAAATCGCCTTTTTCTACTGTCGCTATAGCAATGGTATGCCAAGTGATTTCATCGGCTGAGTAGCGAAGAAAATAATCATCGTTAATTTTATCCCAGGTTTTTTGGATGGTGGCTTGCGAAATACCTCGCCCAAGCAGTTCTTCTTTGGCTTCCTGTTTGTTTTCGTACAAACGCTCAGTTCTTTTGATCGGGTTTTGTAGGCCGCGGTGCAGGGCGCTATGAGTATTTGTGTAAAGTTCTAGTAATAATGAATCTTTCCATGAGTTCCATAGGCTTGGGTTGGTTGCTCTTATGTCAGCAACGGTAAATAAATAGAGATGATCAAGGTATTCAATGCTACCCACTTGTAAGGCAAATTTGTGAATAACCTCTGGGTCGCTGATATCTTTTCTCTGGGCTGTCATGGACATGACCAGGTGGTTGCGAACTAACCAGATAATTAATTTGCTGTCATGTTTGGAAAGTTTGTGTTGAGAGCAAAATTCTTGCGCAATTTCTGCACCTAAGGTTGAATGATCTCCTTTCATGCCTTTAGCAATATCATGAAAGAGGGCTGTTATATATAAGATCTCTGGTTTGTTAATGCGTAAAAAAATAGTGTTACAGAAAGGAAGTTCATCCTGATGTTTTTCAAGAGAAAGTCGTCTGAGATTTCGGAGTACAAAAAGAGTGTGGGCATCAACAGTGTATATATGAAATAAGTCATATTGCATGCGACAAATAATATTGGAAAACCAGGGTAAATAGGCTGATAGAATCCCGTAACGGTTCATTCTTCGTAATTGGTGGGTAATTCCTCTGGGAGCCTTTAAAACAGCTAAAAAAAGTTCAAATGCTTTTGGGTTGTCGCGGAAATTGTTATCAATTAGATTAATATTTTTACGGATTAATCGGATGGTGCTTGCTCTTACGCCTAGCAATGACTTGTGTTGCTGGAGCAGGGTGAAAATTTCAAGTAAAGCGAGGGGGTGTTTGTTGAATGTGCTGCTGTCTTTAGCTTCTATGTAGCCATTAATAGAGTAGAAATACTCATTAGCTGGTTGAAGTTGTTTTATAGAGTCGGCGTCAATGTTTATAAGTTGTTCATTAAACAGTTGAAGCAGGATTTCATTGGTACGCTCAAGCTCTGTTACGGTTTTAAAGTAGTATTGCATAAACTGTTCGACATCGGGTTGTTCGTTTGAGTCTATGAAATTAAATTGTTTTGCCAGTTCTCGTTGGTAATCAAATGCAAGTCGATCCTCACAGCTTTTTGTTAGCGTGTGTAGAGCAAAGCGAATGCGCCATAAAATATCACGACAAGCAATGAGTTCATTATATTCGGTTTCTGAAAAGAGATCATGAATGATCAGTTCTTTCAGTGTGGCTGATTTGAAGTGATGTTTAAATACCCAGCCGATGTTTTGTAGGTCTCGTAATCCGCCAGGCCCCTCCTTTATATTGGGCTCAAGATTGTAGGCTGTATCGTGATACTTAGTATAACGGAGTTCTTGTTCTTGCATTTTTGATGCAAAATAATCAGCCGATGGCCATAGTTCTGATTGAGAAATTAGTACGGTTAGATCGGTAAATAAAGAGTGATTACCACTGATTATTCGGGTCTCTAACAGGTTGGTCATTATAGTCTGATCTTCTGTTGCAGTCTGGATGCATTCGGGAATGGTGCGAACACTTTGTCCTGGCTTTAGGCCGATATCCCATAAAAAATTGGAAAAGGCTGAAAGATTGTCTTGGTACTCACTGGTATTGCTGCTTTTAAGGAGGATGAGGATGTCAATATCTGAGTTTGGGAATAGTTCGTTGCGTCCATAGCCCCCAGTGGCTATTAAGCTGAGGTGGGTGGAATGTTGTTTAAGGAAGTGTTTCCAGCAAAGGCAAAGGATATCATCAATGAAAGCAGCGTTTTCAACCAATAGCTTGCCCACATTAAGTTGGGGGTTGAATTTTTGACTTAGTTCGTCATATTTGTCATTGATGAGTTGCTTGATATGTGCGTGTGGTTTGTCCTGGTTAAAGATTGTGTTGGGGTTTAATCGATGTTTGTTTTTCACATTTCTTCCTGGCGTAAAGTTAATACTTCATATCCTGTGGGCGTAACAAGAATGGTATGTTCCCATTGGGCGGATAAGCTACGATCTTTTGTAACAGCTGTCCAGCCATCTTTTAGGACCTTCATGTGTCTTTTTCCTAGGTTTAGCATAGGTTCTATTGTGAAAATCATGCCAGCCTCTAATGCCTCACCTTCGCCAGGGTTGCCAAAGTGCATGACGTGAGGGTCTTCATGAAAGTTTTTACCAATACCGTGGCCGCAAAACTCACGAACAATAGAATAACGGTTGGCTTCTGCATGGACTTGAATTGCATGTCCAATATCACCCAGTGTGACGCCAGGTTTAACTTGTTCTATACCTAGAAAAAGAGCTTCTCTGGTGATGTCGACAAGGCGTTTGGCAAATTGATGGGTTGGTCCAACGCAAAACATTTTGCTGGTGTCGCCATGGTATTCGTCTTTAATAACAGTGATATCAATATTAATAATATCGCCTTTCTTTAATTTTTTATCTGAAGGGATGCCGTGGCAGATTGTCTGGTTAATGGATGTGCAAATTGATTTTGGGAATCCACGATAGTTAAGGGGGGCGGGGATGGCTTGTTGTTCATTAATGATGTAATCATGACAAATCCTATCCAGTTCATTTGTTGTAACTCCTGGTACGACATGGGGTTCAATCATTTCCAAAACTTCAGCTGCAAGTTTTCCTGCAATGCGCATTTTAATGATTTCAGATTCGTTTTTAATGGAAATGCTCATAGGGAGTGGGTTGTATTTCAGTGTATTAAAGAGGTATTGAGAATGTGTATTATGCCATACAATGTTATGGCTTAGGCTAAGTGTGTTTTTATAGGGATTATCTTGTAATTTTTATTGGTAATTTATTGTTGTAATTTGCTAGATATGGTATAAAGGTAAGTTCGTTTTTACATTAATTCTCACATCTATCGACACGGCTGGTCGGGTGCTGGTTATTTTTAACTGGTTTCCAGGCGGGATAGGTGGAGGCGAAACCCAAGGTTACTAGTTTTTCATTAAATTGAAGGTGGTAACCAAATTACTTTAGGAGAAATAAAATGGCAGCAGTGTCAATGCGTCAAATGTTAGAAGCAGGTGTTCATTTTGGACATCAAACACGTTACTGGAATCCAAAAATGGCTACATACCTTTTTGGTGCGCGTAACAAGATTTATATTATTGATTTAGAGCAAACTCTTCCATTATTTAATGATGCGATGAATTATCTTGGTCAAATGACAGCAAACAAAGGAAATATCTTGTTTGTTGGAACAAAAAAATCTGCGCGTAAAACAGTTGCTGAAGAAGCAGTACGTTGTGGGATGCCTTATGTAAACCATCGTTGGTTAGGTGGTATGTTGACTAACTTTAAAACAATTAAAAAATCAATTAATCGTTTAAAAGAGTTAGAAGCAATGAAAGCTGATGGCACTTTATACCAAAAGTTCAGTAAGAAAGAAGCTTTAGGTATGGAACGCGAAATGGAAAAACTTGATCGCAGTCTTGGTGGTATTAAAGATATGCGTGGTAC
>ENA-ORXI01000806-ORXI01000806.1-sediment-metagenome-genome-assembly--contig:-NODE-806-length-25744-cov-9.292360_pt1 | contig 25744 bp, 20 predicted proteins | sample MGYA00237861_ERZ511468 | MGnify/ENA primary metagenome ERZ511468 (study PRJEB26299, sample SAMN06266213) | sediment metagenome | isolation source: Hudson Canyon methane seep mesocosm | place: USA:Hudson...
GGTTCATTGAGAAACCTTTCCGCTATGATTCGTTTGGCTGGAATACCCAACGCCGAGTTTTCTCGGGTGCTGCAGTACTTGGAATTTCGATGTTCATGTTCGGAATTTACGGTGAAGAGGCAAAGGGATTTCCAGAGCGACTGGATAACAATGTGCGCTCTATTTATCAAACCGAAAAGCATTATGAGCAGATTGAAACTTGTTTTATTACTAAATCAGAGGTATTTGATTTAACTCAGTGCTTAGACAATACACAAACCGGTAAGAAAGCACTGATTATTGGTGATAGTCATGCCGCAAGTTTGTTCCCTAACCTAAAGCGTGAACTGGCTGACAATGGCTGGGACTTATCCATGCTGACTTATGCCCGCTGCGTCCCCTTTATTAACAATAAAGATATGGAGCAATACAAGTTCAAATCGAAATTCCTTTCGAAACATGTGAACTCTCGTTGTGAGAACGTAAAACAAAGCTTCAACGAAGGAATCAGCAATCACAAGTTTGACCTAGTGATTGTATTAAACCACTACAACAACTGGATGGGACCGTATAAGAATCATTCCTTCCCTGAGTTTTGGGACATGTATGTTAATTCACTAGTAAAACATTTTGGCAAAGACAAGCTATTAGTACTGGGTTCACTACCTATCTGGACCGAAGATCTACCCAAGCTGATCGTAAAAGATTATAGCCAAGGTCTCGATTATAAAGGACCTACATTTACTGGCTTATTTGATCAAAAAGGTGACCTAGATAAAATAATGCGCAAAGATTTAGAGCAACGGGGCATTCGCTTTCTTTCCTCTATGGACGCATTTTGTTCATCAGAAGGCTGCATGAGAACAGGCGTAGCAGATTCAGGTGAAATCACAGCTACCTCGTATGATGGTGCTCATTTATCCTCCGTTGGCTCTGTTATTCTTTCTACTCACATAGTTTCTTCAATGAAGCCCGTATCATTGACCAAAGAAGAATTGGTTAGCGAAGAACTTTGAAGGACCTAATACCTCATGCTAAAGCACACATTAAAACAGTTCATAAGCAAAGCGACTGTCATGACGACACTGCTGGCTATATTCACTAGCTTCTCAAATTTTGCCAATGCCACCATTATTCAGATTCAAACGTCAAAAGGCGAAATTGAAGTCAATTTGTTTGATAAGACAACACCTAAAACGGTCGATAACTTTCTAGGTTACATCAGTGATAATGCCTACGACGATACCATCGTCCACCGCTCAATTGCGGGCTTTATTACCCAAAGCGGTGGCTATAGTTTTAATGCTGAAGATAATCTTGTAGAAGTCACTGAAAAACCAACCGTAATCAATGAGCCTGTTTACTCCAATGTCCGTGGCACAATTGCTATGGCAAAACTTGGCGGTGACCCCAATAGTGCGACATCTCAATGGTTCATAAACTTAGCCGATAATAGCGCCAATCTAGATAGTCAAAACGGCGGTTTTACCGTATTTGGTCAGGTGACCGAAGCAGGAATGGTTGTAATGGATAGTATCGCGGCAATGCAAACTAAGAATTTTGGCGGAGCTTTCACGAATACTCCCGTTGAGAGCACGAGTGCTAATAGAACTCGCGAAAATAGCGTAGTCATAAGCTCGATTGCAATTACAGATACCAACGTAGAGAGCGCCGTCACTTTAGAGCCAGAGCTCAACTCCCGCACTAAGAACACAAGCCAGACAACAAATTCATCGACAAGTACTGGAACCCTTGACCTTCCATTACTTTTAATACTGATAGCGCTACTGAAGGTTAAATTTCCAATACGCAAGCAATCAAAATAGTGAACCCAGAGATTCTAAATTCACAATACTACCTGAAACTGTCACAACCGGGCCTGAGGTCAAACCAAGCTCAGTATTAGTTTCTTGCTGAAATTGAACCTCGTAAGTAGTATCGTTAACCGAGTCAAAAGAAATCCAACCCGATATACCGACATAAGTGATATCGGCGACATCTCGGTCTTTAAACAAATATAAGTCGGTATCATTATTAGCATTACTCCTCGAATAACCACGGAACAACTTCACCTCTATATCTTCAGCTTGATAAATACCTATCGGATTAGCTTGCGTTCTAATAACAAATGCCCAAATAGCTACATTACTAGCCTGCTCAGTTAGGTCAGACGGAGAGTCGTTATCATTAATAGATAAAATGATTTGCTGGATGTTATTCGACTCATTATCAGAGGCTACCTCAACCACCAATAAATCAAATGAAGCATCGACATTAATATATTCCATGTCGAAAGAAGTGATCGTGCCGAGCACTAGCGGTCCATCCTTGTTATCAGAAGAACTTCCAACACAACCAAGCATTACGATACTCAGTGCTAAAATAATAAACTGCCGGTAAAACATATTACTTTCTTCTTTCCAAATTAATTCAGCGGGGCTCATTTATCATGAAGCAATTCATTAAGTAAATTAGTATCGCCATATTTCATATAATCAACCCCTTGTAAATTTATCAATGTTTCATATAGCGTATCAATCGAAACACTATCCACAATCAAATCAGGGACAGCATATCCATGATCAATAGTGACTTGAAAACTCAACTTCACTTTATCATTCCCAATTTGCTGAAAACGATTATGAGTTTCAATCAGGGGAATATGCATATAGCCATCATCACGAAATTGCTCAGTATCCACGGATACCGTGCTGTTCTTAAGAAGTTTATTAGCTTGATCATATTGCCAAGTGGCGCGTAATACAGCACTCACATCACTGACTGGCCAAGGCGTAGAATAAATCACATAATAATCAGTTTCATAGAAATCTTTTGTTCCGAGCCGCACAATGCTCTTCAAGTTATACAGCCAAGAAGTCGTAACATTCACATCTTGTAAGAAATTAAACAGATTACTAAGAGGAGTATTAACTTCAGTGACGGCTTTGTAGGTTACCAGCCCACTTCCTTCATTGTTTCCCGTATAAATTTGAACACCTGACTTTTCTTTTTCTAACGTCCACTTCGGTTCGGAAGATTCAACAATAGCCAATACGGATTGAGTTGATAATAATAACAAAAATACAGAAGAGAATAATTTTCGTAATACAGAATAAGTCATTGGCACTTCCTTATAAATTGAATGGATCGCGCGCTATCCCTTGCCTAATATCATTCTTACTTAACGCTAAAATAGGCACCTCTGATTATAGTCAATAAAATCCAGTTCCAGAAGTGCTCTTCCGTTCATACAGTCTTTATTAATATTCATCCTACATGATGACATAATAATACCCTCAATATTTAATCCCAAACTTAACTAAAACCGAGCCGATATTCATCAGCTCGATCATAGATATTGATATTACTTCTATTGAGAAAAAATAACCCTAGCCCCTGTCGTTAAGTCAACAGCAATAATGGCATCGCGATAGGTTTCAATTACTAACGCTCGATTGTGTTTCGGATCATAAACAACACTGCTCGTTCCAAAGGTGAAAAAGGGATTCGAACCTGCCGCTGACGCTAAACGAGTACGAGTACCAGTGGTTAGGTCTGCTGCGTTAACCGTTCTTGACCACCAATCAACTAGAATGATTCGGTTATTGAGAGGGTCTATGTCAATGCCTAAGGGTTTACTAAATCCATTGTCACCTTCAACAGCAGTAGAATTATCCACCAGCACTGTGCGTACTCCAGTATCTAGGTCCACAGCAATGACTGAATTCCGATTTAAATCAGCGACTAATGCTCGATTACCTGCGATATCAATTGTTAAATCGCTTTGACTGGAAAGTTCAATGTCGCTGGCAATGGATGCATTCGATAAAATCGTACGGGCACCGTTAGCTAAACTTACGGCAATCAGATTCGCCCCGTCTAATACCAACGCTCTGTTATTAGCGGCATCTAGTCCGATGTATCTTGGGCTGGATAAATCAAACGTACTGGTCGCAACTTCAGTTGTATTATCACTGATTAATGTACGCGCACCGGTATTAAGTGCTACGGCGATAATGGCTTGTTTCCCTGAGTCAGTAACCAATAAACGATTATTGGCTGCGTCCAAAATAATACCTTTCACATCAGCAAACTCTATATTACTCGCAGCGACAGACACAGTATTATCTGTAAGCAACGTTCTTGCCCCAGTATCCAAATCAAGGGTAATAATCGCTGCTCTATCGACATCACTCACATAAGCCACATTAGCCACAGAATTGATTTCGATATCAAACGGATTATCTAAAGATAAAGCATTATCGGGGGTAACACCTGTTGGCACAATCACCATGTCTGTCGTCGCCAAATTCACATCAACAATTTCTAAAACTTTCCCACTGCCACTATCACTTTCTAGAACATACGCATGAGAATTAACTGAATTAAACGCGATATCATAAAAATCTTTATCGACAAGGGTATTAGAAACACCCGCAAAACTCATTTCAACAAGGCCATCAAATTGATTCACTAATAAGACGCGGCTATTCACAGTGTCTAAATCCATTCGACGATACCAAGGAAGATAAGAGCTGTTTATGGCTCCCATAATGGTTCGTGCACCCGTATCTAAGTCCACTGCAACAACAGCCTCAAGGCCACTATCAAGTACCAGTACTCGATTATTGGCCGTATCAAACGCCATGTCCTTCGCTTCTCTAAGAGCATTCACTCTATTAGGGATTTGTGCACTAGAGATGACACGACGAGTGCCATTGAGGCTATCTACTTCGATCAGTGAACCACGTCCAGAATCGAGCACTAGATAACGGTTATTCGCATTATCTAATGCAACAGCAACCGGAGAGATAAACGTATTATTGGCATCGGCTGTACTGTTATCTGCAATAGTAGTGCGAGCCCCCGTTGCCAAGTTTACTTCAATGACACTGCTTGCACTCCAGTCAGTGACATACGCAACACCTGCAGCAAGATTTAATGTCATGCCCTGGGTATCACCAAACTCTGTATCACTAATGTCCGCTGCAATACTACTATCTGAGATAATCTCACTGGTACCGTTGGTTATATCAAACTTGATTAAACTTTGACCGCGTTTTACTGCGTAGGCATGATTGTTGGCTGCATCAAAGCCAAGGCTATAGATACTACTGTGGGAGTCGTCTATTTTTGACCGCACTCCAGTATTTACATCAACACCGAATAAAGCAGTGCCTGATACTAAAACCCGTTCATTCGCAGCATCGTATTCTATATTTTTCGGCGAACTAAAAGCGATATCACCGCCATAAGTATTATCAGAAACAAGCGTGCGTGTACCATCGGTTAAATCAATTTTAATTATTTGCTTGGCATTTCGTGTACTCACAAAAATACGATTATTGGCGCTGTCATAAGCCAACCCATAAAGGCTGCTTAAACTGACATTACTGGTAGCCGAAGCAATACTGTTGCTGGCTAACGTAGTGACTACGCCGGTATTAATATCAACACTAATCACGGTATTATAAGTTGTCGCGAGTACTCGATCATTGGCCGCATCAAATCGTATACTTAGGACACTCGGCGTCGCTAATTTAGTACGATTGCCATTGGTTAGATTCATCGCAATAATGCCTTTTTGGCCATCGCCGATATACAGTGTGTTATTAGCGGCATCTAAGGCCAAGTCGTACAACATATTAGAAAGCGTACCTTCCGGCTCAGAAATGCTGTCTTGACTAATAAGGGTACGCGCACCAGTGCTGAGGTTTACTTCTTTAATGGTGCTTAATGTATCCTGACTATCTAATACAATTATTCGATTGTTAGTGCGATCATACTGAATGTCAGCAACTGCATCTAAGCTATTAACGCTATCGGCAGCATCTATTCTTTTCGTTAATCCATTGGTGCCGTCAATAGAAAGCAATTGATCATTTTCGATCACAAAAAATCGATTGCCTACATTATCCAGAGCTAAATGATTAATCTGATCAGCCAACGGCGCGCTGCGAATTTGTACCGACTGAGTAGAGCTGTCTGATTGCAAATCGATTGTAGTAGCCGTTAATGTATTGAAGCCAGAACTTAAGTCCGCAACCTCTGCTGTCCAAGTTGCAAAACCATCATCACTGATCGCCTCCACGCCATTTACGCTAACCGATAGAATGCCACTGGCGTCAGAGGAAGAGCCTCTGACCACAATACTGCTACCAGACGTCATGGATTTTTCAGGCGGAAATGAGATCTCGGTAATGGGTGGAACGGTTGGTATAGCGGGTACATTTAGTATGTTAGAAATAACGCCAACGCCCGTTAAGTTTCCAGTACTCGCCACAGGGGTAATGATAAATCGAATGGTTTTACCCGTATCATCCACTGTTAGAACGTAATTCAATTGGTTAGCGCCATTAATCGCATCGTTATCTCGAAACCAACGAATTTCGCTTTGTCCTTCAACATCACTTTCCATATCAAAATACGAATAACTTGCCTGTAAGGTATCACCCACAACGGCCGTTTCGCCATTTGTGTCGGTAAGGGTTACGTTATCAACAATAGGCGCGTCGTTAATGATTCCTGGAATGGCGATAATAATATCAGAGGTGATTGCAATACCCGTTAATGCCCCCGTAACAGCCTTGGGAGTAACTTCAAATCGAATGGCATTATCAGCATCATCGGCGGTTAGCGTGTAGCTCAATTGGGTAGCGCCATTAATAACATCATTATTACGCAACCAACGAATAGCACTTACGCCTTCCGCATCATTTTCAACATCGCCATACGTGTAGTTTGCTACTAAGGTATCACCCACAACAGCATTGTCGCCGTTGCTATCAGTCAGGGTAATATTACTGGCAGTCGGTGCTTGGTTAATGGCAGCCGACTTTACTATCAACAAATAAGAGGTAGTTGCGCTACCGATTAATACACCCGTTACAGCCTTTGGGGTGACTTCAAATCGAATGGCTTTATCCGCATCATCGGCGGTTAGAAGGTAGCTCAATTGAGTAGCGCCATTAATCACATCATTATTGCGCAACCATCGAATAGCGCTGATACCCTCAGCGTCATTTTCAACATCAGAATAGGTGTAACTCGCCACTAATGTATCACCAACAATGGCAGAGCCACCATTAGTATCGGTAAGCGTAATACTACTAACTGTCGGTGCTTGGTTAGCATCAGGGGCTGGGTCAACCGGTGCCGGTAATACGTTAATAATATCGGAAGTCGCTGCAGTACCGATCAATATCCCGGTCTCTGCCTTTGGGGTGACTTCAAATCGAATGGCTTTATCCGCATCTTCAGCGGTTAGAACGTAACTTAATTGAGTGGCACCGTTAATCACATCATGATTGCGCAACCAACGAATGACGCTTATACCTTCAGCATCATTTTCATTATCGGCATACGTATAGCTCGCCATTAAGGTATCACCAACAATTGCATTGCCGTCGTTGGTATCAGTTAGAGTAATATTACTAACTGTCGGTGCTTGGTTAGTATCAGGAGCAGGCTCAACCGATGCCGGTAATACGTCAATCACATCGGAAGTTGCTGCGATACCGCTCAATATTCCTGTTGCTGCTATTGGAGTTACTTCAAATCGAATCGCTTTACCAGCATCCGCATCAACCAAGGTATAACTCATTTCGGTTGCGCTGCTAATGATCACATCATTGCGCAACCAACGTATAGCGCTTTGGCCTTCCGCATCATTTTCAATATCGGCATACGTGTAACTCGCAACCAAGGTATCACCAACAATACTCGTATCGCCGTTTGTATCGGTAATAACGACATTCGTCACTATAGGAGCGGTATTATTCGTTGAATCGTCACCACCACAAGCTTGCAGTAACGTTAGAGAGGCGATCAGACTTACTATCTTGGCGACACTTGCTAAGCCACCACTTTTCTCAAAAAAAATCATTCAAAACATCCTTTTTCAATAGGCTATTCGCGTACAAGAAAATGATTTATTTCAAGCACAAAAATAGTGCGCGCATTATACACCTAGCTAATGATAATTACCTATATAAGAAATAGTATTTTGAGAACTAACACCAATTTATTGCCACCTATTTGGATTAACCAGTTTCACCTATATGTCAGCGTATCAAATAGTCATCCACTGTATAAAAGCTCAGATAGCCTTTTTCTAAAGCGCATTTATTTTAGTTTACGAAGGGGAAATCCAAAGAAAAGTAACTGTATTCACAATAAGTTCCGATAAGCATAAATTCCAGCCAATAACATGCCCACAACAGTGCCTTTAACAATTAATAATCTCTTATGCTTCTCGATGGCTTACGAATTATAACGGCTCGCCTCGTTCATCAATAGCATCAAGTTGATTGCCATCTGGCCCACCATCACGAGGAGGAATCAAACTATTAATTTCAGGGCTACCCGAAACAGCACTAGGGTCGGATAAACTTTTAAGATAAGAAACCAAATAACCTACTTCATTATCGGTAAAGTTACGCGGTGCAGGCCCAGAGGCACCCTCGCCATTAGCAGCCTCTATCTGAGCTCGATTCAGCTCTAGAATATAGTCATCACCACCGTTAATAAGATCCACACACTCTGCGGCGGTTAAGTGCTTAAACTGCTCTAACGAGCACACTTCATTATTATAAAACTCTTCCAGTGATGTCTGAATATGATCGTAATGATGAACAACCCGCTCAAGGGTTTGGAACCCCCCTTTATCACCGTAAGGTGCGGTTAATCCAACATTAAGCAGGCTTGGCATTCTGAATTGGTTTTTATCAGGGCTGCCATCATCAGACTCATTACCCGAGCCATCCGCAATCTCATTGGGCCCAAATTGTGGATAAAGTGGACCACGAGTAACTTCTGGTGTGAAAAACACCCCATCATGACAATTCGAGCAACCCGACTCGCTGGACCAAAACAAAATCGCGCCGCGTTTTTCATCTGCACTTAACGCTTGTTGCTGCCCTTCTAAATAGTTAAAGAAAGGGTTATCGATAAATACAAATGATGCCTGATAAGCCGCTATCGCTCGCGCCATAAGCGTATAGTTTTTTTCAGTCGATCCATAAGCGGCAATAAAGTACTCATCCCAGCGCTCATCAAGCTTACTGGCAAGATGTTCACGATACTCAGCATCTGAGGCAAAGTTTTCAGAATCCCCATTTCATGACTGGCCGAAACAGGAAAATGAGCCTGCGCCATCAACAGCTTCAGAGGATCCATCTGGTCAGTATAAGTATTCACATAATCGTTAACCGCATCGGTAATTACACGGTCGGGGGTTCGAACCTCATTAATGGAAACCGTGCCACTAGGAGTTTCGGCATTAGACTCATTAATCGTTATACGCTTATCCCAAAACATGCTCTCCAACCACAAAGCCGAATTACAAATATGGGGCGAATGCCGACCTACCGAAGGCACTGCATTACCATTCGTTCTACCAGGGCCCAATAAATCGGGCTGCAAAGCATTCACGCCAATAGGCAAAGACAAACCATCTCCACCACAACTTATCGCAGGATGGTGGCAAGAAGAACAAGAAGCATCATTATTTTTACTCAGCGTTTTACTATGAAATAAACGTTTGCCTAATTCGATAAGGGCCAGATTTTCTTGTCGACGTAAGCGCGCCACAAATGCTTGCATATCTTCAAGGCCATCTGTCAGGGAATACTCATGAAAATCGAATATCGTGGTTAGACAAGCATCCAGATCGTCATCGGCAATATCTTCAATTGTAAATTGGCGACCACGAAATTCTTCAGTACCGCAACTATCAAAAAAAGCGGCCTGCCCAGTACGCACAAGCCCGCCATTTTGCAACCCAGACTTGTCATCAGAAATTAGTGTTTTAATGTTATCTACATTCGAAGCGATACTGTTTTTTGACGATGCTAATTAGCTTTTAACATAATAAGAATAACGGGTATTCGCAGACAATCCTGAATCATAAAAAGCGGTTTCGGTCGTTTCACCGATCAATTCGTTATTACGAAAAACCGAATAACTTACAACGGATTCATCATCAGCAGCTGGTTCCTGCCAGTTCACCCGGCTCGTTGTTGCAGACAGAGTGACAGCGACGAAGTTTTCAGGAATGCCATGCAACAATCCCACAGAGCTATCATCTATTTCAGTGCCACTGCTATCACTGCCGCCGTTACCACCGCTACAAGCAGATAAAAATAAAATTATAAAAACGAGCTTGTATATATTGATATCTCGAAACTCCTATTTGTTCGAATTGTATTATCATCACACATTGTATTTCCGAGCAATGACAGAGCTTATTTTCTATAAATTTTGTGAGCTAGTGCCTAGGAATACCTTCCTCCAAGGTACAAACGTACCTATAGTTAGAAACCCCAGACGTCAATCCTATGTATCTATTTCAAATAGAGGCTTGCCTTACTTATGATATACTATATCATTTGATTGTTATCTAATTATTAAGAAAATGAATATGAATGCATCATCTGTTATCCACACTATTATTCTAATCCTGATACCTCTTGTGCCAGCAATAACTTATTCGGAATCAATTGTTCACGAACATAAAGCCCACACTCATGGCATCAGCGAAATTAAATTAATAATTAGCGATGGCACAATCAGTATCAAGTTTGAATCCCCTGCCAATAACATCGTAGGATTCGAGCATGCGGCGTCTAATACAGAGGAAGAAAATCAGCTCAAAAGGGCTCACTCGATTCTCTCAAAGCCAGCATCGATTTTTAGCTTTCAGGGGGCTAACTGCACATCTATCCCTAGCTCAGTAACTATTGATGGTCTCACTAAAGAACCACATAAACATCAGCCAGCAAACAAACACCAGCCGCATAGCACACACAAAGAAATTACGGCTGAATACCAATTCCAGTGCAAATCCAGTGAAGATTTAACCTCCATAGAAACTCAGTTATTTAATAAATTCCCCAATATTAACGAAATAAACGTGATGTGGATTAGCGATAAAAATCAAGGCATGAGTGTATTGAACCCTAATAACCCTCAACTTTTTGTTGAATAGAATATTCACTGTTATAAAGAAGTAACCACTATGACTCGAACCCTGATTAAACAAGCCACTATCGTTAATGAAGGCTTAAAAGTAGTAGCTGATGTATTAATTCATAATCAGCGAATAGAAAAAATTTCAACCTACATACCTGCAAAAGATAACTATCAGATAATTGAAGCTGAAAATAACTATCTATTACCTGGCATGATTGATGATCAAGTGCACTTTAGAGAGCCTGGGTTAACGCATAAAGGAACCATCGCTTCTGAATCTCGTGCAGCGGTCGCAGGAGGAATAACCAGCTATATGGAGATGCCAAATGTTAATCCTGCCACAACCTCCATTGAAGCATTAGAAAGTAAATTCGAAATTGCATCTGCAAACTCTTATGGCAACTATTCGTTTTATTTAGGCGCAACAGAAAATAATATCGAGCAGATTAAACGTCTCGATCCTAGTCGACACTGCGGTGTAAAAGTGTTCATGGGAGCATCTACAGGTAACCTGTTAGTAGAAGATAAAAATGCCCTAGAAAGAATATTTCAACAATCACCTACTCTCATCGTTACTCACTGTGAAAGTGGTCCTGTAATTGAAAAAAACACAGCAAACTTATCAAAATTAAAACCTAACTTTGATATACATGATCATCCCGTTATTCGTGACCATAATGCTTGCTATGAATCTTCTTCTTACGCGGTGGGATTAGCTAAAAAATACCGAAGCCAACTGCATGTATTGCATATCACCACAGAAAAAGAGTTGTCCTTATTTGATTCAGGTCCCATTGAAAGAAAACATATAACAGCCGAAGCCTGCGCCCATCATCTTTGGTTCACTGATAAAGATTATGAAAAATCGCGAAATTTAATTAAATGCAATCCATCAATCAAACATCAATCAGATCGAGACGCCCTCATTAAGGCTCTCCATACTGACCAGATTGATATTATTGCCACAGATCACGCCCCCCATACCTGGCAAGAAAAACAGCTGCCATTCACCCAAGCCCCTGCGGGACTGCCGTTAGTACAGCACGCACTGCTAACGCTATTAGACCATGTAACGGATAAACGCTTAACGCTAGAACAAGTCGTAGAAAAGGTCGCTCATAATCCTGCTAAGCGCTACGGTATTATCAACCGCGGATTTATTCGTGAAGGTTATTATGCCGATCTAGTACTGGTTAATCTCGACAGTAAAACCAAGGCGAGCCATGAAACTAGTTTATACCATTGTGGCTGGACACCCTTTAATGGGCATACGTTCTCATCAAGAATAGAATCTACCTGGGTTAATGGCCAGCAGGTTTTTGATGGCAATAAAGTAATAAACAACCCAACTATGGGCGAACGCCTCATATTTAAATAAGTCCAGACAATGAATAAAATAGACATCGAATCGTTATTCGACAAATGGAATACTGCACTGCAAACGGGATTAGCGAAAAAAGTCACTCAACTTTACGCAAAAGACGCGATTCTCATACCGACAATTTCTGCGCGAACTCGACGTAGCCATAAAGAAATTGAAGACTACTTTATTCAATTTCAAGAGAATAAGCCCAAAGGAGAGATAAACGAATCGTATGTTCGACATTTAGGAAAGATCGCAATTCACTCAGGAAGTTACACATTTACTTTCGACGATAATTCCAAAACTCAAGCACGATATACCTTCGTTTATCGGCAGGATGGTAACGATTGGAAAATAATCGAGCATCACTCATCACGGTTTCCTGAATAATACCCATTCAATCCAATCGGATCCAATCCTAACCTTATACGGAGTTACTCTAACTCCGTATAAGGTTCAAAAGATTGCATCTCCAATGCATAAGCAGAAGTCGCAACCTCATCTTCAATCAATGATGTTGTTAAAATTCCAGCGACCCAAATAGGATTATAAAGCTCATCTAATGTTAAGCCTTCATCATGCTTTACAAATATAATCTGGTTCGGCGGTGGTGCAGGTAGATGAATACAAGCACCAAAATATGGAACTAAAAAGAATTCTGTAACAATGCCTTCATCATTGAAATCTAACGGCACGACAAAACCGGCTAGCTTTATCGCCTTGCCATTAAACTCAGCCACGACCTTCTCTGATATTAAAGCACGCTGATAAGAATCGTCCGCTTCCGCCAACATGGCACGTTCCAGCCCGCGAGTAACCTGATCTTCTAACGAACCTTCATCAGCATCAACAACATAACTAGGAGGGTTTAATAAGGCATTCAGATCCTCTTCTGGCATTAAATCAGTCCACTCAATAATACTATATTGAATGTCCTGATTAGCCTCAATGCGATCGTCTACTTGATCAGAGCAGCTGACTATTAACGGTAAAAATACAATTGAAATAAAAAGTAGAAATAGCTTCATTGAAAACCTAGCGTAAAGTGACAATACCAAAATCATATGATATACCATACCATAACCAATACTAAATATTTATCGACAATATACTATGTCTATCTCAATCAACAACCTCACATTCTCTTACTCTAAAAGTCCAGACGATCTTGTACTCAATATTAAACATTGGCAACTGCATGAACAAGAAAACCTATTTATCCATGGCCCATCTGGTTGTGGCAAGACGACCTTCCTCAATTTAATCAGTGGTCTGCTAACGACCTCAAATGACTCTATCAAAGTATTACAGCGTTCAATGAATGAGATGAAAGGTAGTGAGATCGATAGTTTTCGCGCTAAGAATATTGGCTATATTTTTCAAACTTTTAATCTAATCCCTTACCTATCACCCATTGAAAACATAAAAATCGCCTGTCAGTTTTCGAAAAATAACGTATCCCAAAGTAGCATTAAACAAATGCTGAGCGACCTACACCTAGAAGCAAAAACATGGCACAAAGCCACACACTTTCTTAGCATGGGCCAGAAGCAGCGAGTAGCCATTGCTCGCGCGCTCATCAACCAGCCAAAACTTATTATTGCCGACGAACCGACATCCTCACTGGATGAGAAAAACCGTGACATCTTCATGTCACTATTAATGGAACAAACGGAAAAACTTAACTGTGCCTTACTCCTTGTAAGTCATGACACATCCCTGTCCCAATACTTCTCTAGGGTCGAATCATTTAACGATATCAATACTGCGGGGAGCTTATAATGATTCTCACACTCGCGAGTAAGAGCTTATTAAACCGAAAGGGGTCTGTATTATTAACCATCATTGCCATCAGCGTGAGCTTATTTGTTTTACTCGCCGTTGATCACTTACGCCAACAAACAAAACAAGGATTCGCCAGTACAATATCAGGAACAGACCTAGTGGTTGGTAGTAGAACCAGCAGTATCAATTTGTTGCTATATTCTATTTTCCACATTGGTACACCTACCGCTAATTTAAGCTGGAAAGCCTATCAGAATTTTAACAGCCATCCGCAAATAGCATGGACCATCCCGATCTCCCTAGGAGACTCTCATAAAGGCTATCGAGTTATGGGAACGAATGATGATTTTTTCTTGCATTATAACTTTGGAAATAAACACCCACTCTCATTTTCAGCAGGAGATAAATTTAACGATACTTTTGACGTCGTATTAGGATCCGAAGTAGCACAACAATTAAACTATAAAATAAACGATCCCATCGTCTTATCTCATGGTTTAGTAAGCACAAGCTTCAGCAATCACGATCAGTATCCCTTTAAAATAATAGGCATATTAAACTCAACGGGCACTCCCGTAGATCAAACCTTATATGTCACTTTAAAGGGTATCGAAGCCATACATAAAAACTGGCAGAACGGAAAAAAACAGAATGAAGACTTAACCCCAAAGAACATAACCGCATTCATGCTTGGTTTAACATCACGCATGGCAACATTTGACGTGCAAAGAGATATTAATCAATATGCACAAGAACCACTCACAGCCATCCTGCCTGGGGTAGCGCTGTCTGAACTTTGGCACATTATGGGATCGGTAGAACAGGTTCTTAAGCTCATCTCTTATCTAGTAATATTAGCGTCACTACTCGGGCTTTCTGCCATGCTAGTCGCCTCCATTAATGAAAGACGCCAAGAGATACACCTATTACGCATAATAGGCGCACCGCCTAGCTATATTTTCTTAATCATAGAACTAGAAGCCATACTCATCGCCTTAATCGGTACTGGCTTATCACTACTGGCTTTAACTTCAGCATTAATCGCATTCCAATCTACATTAACCGCAGAATTTGGTTTGCATTTATCCGCCAACCTATTCTCAATGAATAACCTGCTGATCTTAGGACTCGTTCAAATTGCAGCTATCATAGCGGCCGCTATTCCTGCCGCCATGGCCTACCGATCAGCGCAACATTCGATTAAACATTAATTAAAATCTAGGGGCAGTATTAAATGCCTCTCCCAGCCGTCAGCCTTTTTGTAGACACTTATTAAATTGTAATGGTTAAGTTTCGGTGTTTAACCTTTGATATTTCAACAACCCAAATCTGATCTTGAAATTGCATCATTCACAGGCGAACATTGTCCACTGGGTGTTGACGCTGGAACATAACGCTTTAGATCATCGTCATGTAACGCAGTCGTAAGAAATGCGACCATGTCATCAATTTCTTTTTCATCAAGATTAAGTGGCTGGAAAAGGCTATCAAGTTTTCCTTCTGGCAGAGGTTTTTGAGAAACAGCGGTATTTTTGTATTTCACTACATCTTTAATAGAGCGGAATGAAGCACCATGACCAAAGATTGAAGTATCGGCCAGGTTATATAGCTGCGGTACCTTAAACTTATAATCATCGATTGCATTGCCGGTGAACCCACCACGACCGCGGCTGGTCGCATCATCGACGACACCAGATACCTGCAAATCATTCGGATCAAAATCACTGAAGCCGATAGCAAAAAATATTTCATTTTCTGTCGCGTCTATTTTGGAGCTTAATGCCGGGCTAGTATGGCAAGCAACGCATCCTGCTTCTCCAAAGAATAATAATGCACCGCGTTTTTCCTGATCGCTCATCGCCATTGCATCACCTTTTAACCACTTCTGGAATGGAGCCTGATTTGCGAAGATGGTTCGTTCGAATGCCGCGATGGCTTTACCAGCATCTTCCAGCACATCATTAGAACCACTTGGGTAGGCGGCATCGAATAATGCTTGGTACTGAGAATTTGTTTGCAGGATTGAATCATTGGTTGTGCTTAAACGGTGAACGCCTGTGCCAGCAATTGCCTGAATTTCCAGGCCTGAAAGTTGACGGTTATTATGCGCTTTTGGCGTACCCTCAGTGGCTAATGTATTAGCTGCCAAATTGCTATTTACAATCCCGTCGACAGTATTACCAAACTGTCCGTTCCAAAGCATAACATCCTGGTAAGCGACGTTCAGTACCGCAGGGGAAGTGACTGGCTGTATATCAGGTTTTAACGCAGGGTCTGAAGCTTCACCATCAAACCCAGTCGCAAAGGTACGCCCTTCACCAGCTGACCCAAAACCTTCACCACCTTCGGCGATACCTTGTGGTACACCGGCTTTAAAACCTGCTGCAGCGTGGTGGCAGCTGGCGCAAGACCAAGTGCCTTCTCTGTCGGAAACACCTTCTGTTGCCAGCGCCGTTTCATGGTATAACATTTGGCCCAATACCACTTTTTCAGCAGTGAGAGTATTGTTCGGGTCCTGGGGTATAGAACCAAAATCATCACTGGCAGGCAAAATGAAAGCGTCCAGACCCTCTCCGTCTGATACTTGTTCTATTGCTTGAATCAAATCATTGTTTAAAGCCGATGATTGTGAACTTGAGGGGTTATCATCATTACATGCGACCAAAACTAATGATAAACACATAGCCATGTAGTGTTTTATTTTCACGGAAAATCCTTGGTTCGTTTTATTGAAGAGTTCAATACGCTAACTAAATGTAGCACACCACCGTTTGCTATCGCATATAACAAGCCTTTAAGTAGTCATCTACCGATCAAAAAGCGATACTTAAGTACTAATTAAAATCCAACGTCAGTAATAAACGTTTTTCATCTTTAGCCAATAAAGGAGAACGATGAACTAAACCCGCCCCTTCATTTCCTTCCCAGCCTTCTCCTTTTAATAGCGCAACATCACCGCTGCTCAGCTGCTTAATGTCTTCCTTAGTGGAGAATATTCCAGACTCCTCATCAGACTTACCCCCATTACCTAAACCCAACTTACTGCGATCAACAACATTGTGGGGCAACCATTCAGTCGCAATACCTTGAAAGGTAGTAACCAAGCGCGTAGGAACACGATCAACATGAAAGCGAGGGCACATAGCCCCATCCAACGCGGTTAATCGTAAGCCAACACGCTCCAGCTCAAATAAACAGCAAAAAATATCCACTAACTCGGCAATATTCTCGCTTAACTCAGCGGTTAGTTTTGAACCACCCAAGGTTTTATGAATCGCCGAGACAGCATTTTCCGGCGACACAACCATCGAAGCTTGCAAGCCAGTATTCGCACTCAAATACTCCTCAACATCTTGCTGTAGCTGAGTTGATAAATTGCGTTCCCAAACAGCGATATTACAATCATCCTGATAAATACTCGTGAAAACCATAAGATCGTTTCCTTGCACAAAACGACTCTCTTCACTGCCCTTATACCCACAGTTTGCAATCGAATTCACGCCTCTTGCTCCCAAGCTGGAAATGGATCTTGCAGTGTTCCCCAGTACTCCTTACCTTGTAAGACTTCCTCTTCATCCAACAAGCACGCATTCAACGCCGAAGTCATCGCTTCTTTATCTAAGTTCTGGCCAATAAAAACCAGCTCTTGTCGCATATCACCAAAGGGCTCAACCCACTGTTTCTCAATCGAATCCAAATAGTCCTCATCTTCAGGCCAGCGATCCTTGGGCACCGCTTTCCAAAACAGCCCAGCAAAACCATGCCTTGCCATCCCTCCCGCTTGACTCCATTGCCCGGCAAATCGTGGACGTGTTGCCAGCCAAAAAAATCCTTTTGAGCGAAGCAGCTTTCCATATTTTTGTATATCGTGCAGAAAATCATAAAATTTTTGCGGATTAAACGGTCGCCTCGCATCATAGCTGAAGCTGCCAATGCCATACTCTTCTGTTTCTGGCACATGTTCACCCCGCATCTCTTTTAACCAACCGGGAGCTTGCTGTGCACGCTCAAAATCGAACAGCTTAGTATCCAATACCGCATCAATATTCACCTTTCCTTGTGCAATAGGAATAATCTCACAATGGGTATTCAGCGACTTAAGAATTGCAGTTAAACGTTCGGTTTCGGCCTTACTCGCAACATCCGTTTTACTGATCAAAATAACATCGGCAAACTCCACCTGATCCACCAATAAATCGGCGACACTGCGCTCGTCTTCATCCCCTAGCGACTCACCGGTTTCTTGTAGCGACTTAGCCTGGTCATAATCTTTCAAAAAATTAACCGCATCTACCACAGTGACCATAGTATCTAACCGCGCCACATCCGATAACGACACACCGTTTTCATCGGCAAAGGTAAAAGTCTCCGCCACTGGCAAGGGCTCTGAAATCCCGGTTGACTCAATCACCAAGTATTCAAACTTGCCTTCTTGAGCCAGCTTATTCACCTCCAAAAGTAAGTCTTCACGTAATGTGCAGCAAATACAGCCATTACTCATCTCAACGAGTTTTTCTTCGTGATGACTAAAAGAAACTTCGTTTTGAATCATATTCGCGTCGATATTAATTTCGCTCATATCATTGACGATAACAGCGACCTTTTTACCTTCACGGTTATTGAGGATATGGCTTAAAACAGTCGTTTTTCCTGCGCCTAAAAAGCCGGAAAGAACGGTAACGGGGAGTCGGTTCATACGCTAATCATCCAAATTTAATAGATTTGATATTTGAATGATATATCATATCATTAATAAGTTGCTAGAAATAATTGCCTTATTGGCAATTAGGGCATAAACATTGAATCTCTAACTGCTGGCTCGTCATGTTGTAACCGGTAGATTCAACATTGTCTTTCAGTTGTTTCATAAGCCCGGCTTGAATACCGACTTCCTGAACATTTTGACACTGGCTACAAATCAGAAATTGCGGCACTTCATGAGAATGATCACAAGCGATATGCGAGCATGCGACGTATTTTTGCGCAGACGCCAGTTTATGAGCCAAGTTCTCACCCACCAAGAAATCTAAAATGCGATAGGCAGAGTTAGCTGGCATTTTCGATTCAGCCGCTTCGTTATATTGGTCCACAACCTCATACGGCGATAACGGCACAGCTGAGGAAACCATGATCTCTAGGATTTTCTTTCGCTTTTCGGTAAGGCGACTACCCGAAGCAGAACAACGTTCTTCGGCTTTCGATAATACCTTTTTGACTTGCGCTTTAGAGACCATAATTATTACTAGTTAGATGAATTAGTCTATTTTAATGACTTCACCCGCAATAGTCATGTTTTTTAACCGCCACCTCTGCTTTTCATCTGCAATCATAGACAGTAGCGGTACTGGACTCTATGAAGCCCTAAATGGAACGGAATAATAAAAAAGCACAATATCCGTCCCATTACGTTTACATCAAGCTCACTATTAGCCTTGTATACTAATAGCAAGATCTTTTAACGACCCAAACCTTGGATACTGCAAAGAAACACGCTGCATTTCATCGAAAAATTCTTCTTGTATTGAACAAAGATAGTCTTTATTCGGATGATTAAAGGTTGGCGATTTAAAGTATGCTGCATTATCTTTTGATAAATCATAATAAGTCCTAACGGGCCAGTTTCTAAGAAACATTTCAGTTTGAAGGTGACCTCTTACCAAGTCATCTGTTGTTGCTAATGTCTGAAATTCCCTCTGAACGCTGCGCATATCACTGACATCATTAATCTTGTCAAAAGGGATTGGCTTTCTAATCCGGTAAATCACATTCAAAGAATTTCCTTTAACCAAATGCTCGCTACCACTATGGTGATCAATTGCATGCTCTACTGAAGAATGTAGAATGAACGAAGTCAATATATTAATGAGAATCTCTGGGTTGCTTATAACATTTTCAGCACAAAGCTCTGGAATATAGCCATTGGGGAACCCTTCATTTGGTTCAGACAAGAGAACCAACCACTCCTTTGCTTGCGATAAAAAGATCCTGTTTTCGGCATTGCCTTCTTTATAAAACTCATCAACTACTTTCGTAACAAAAGCCTCGAGAACAGCCCAGTATGCTTTTATACAATCTCCGTACTCCCCTAAATAGTCAGGGCATTTAAAATCATAGCAATACCCTTCAAGAGCAGGCTCATCTTTTTCACCACGGTATGCGTGAGATAAATAATTTAATATCGAATCTCTATCAGAATTGAATGAACTATAAGGCAAACGAGGATCGTAGACGATGGTACTTGAGGCAGAGTTCATAACAGTACTATTTACAGCTAAATGCAAATAAGTATGATTGAAAAACAAGTTAAAAATAGGGTTATTAACAAGATCAGGATTACGTGCTTTCATTGCCGACGCAGTAGCAACTAAAGCGTCTTTACTAAAATGACCAGATGCATGTGTATACAGAGGATAGCGATACCCAGTAGCATTTTGCATGGAGAATAATTTAGACAACTCCCAAATTAAAAGGTTAGAGGATGAATTCACAATGGTTAATCTATCTAACTCATTCTTATATGGTGAAGGATTCACTTCATTATGATCATAGTTCTCAATAGCAATTGATTGAATCATCGAATGATTAAAATGATCACCGACTTTCTTGAACAATAAAATAGAGGGGGCTATATACATACCCGCTTTAGGTGAAAGTTCTCTTACGGGAGTCAGATCACATATAAAATAGTCTTCTGATATAGCAAGATCAATTTCATTACAGAAGAGCTTATGGTATTTATCAGTGCTTTCGCTTAACCGATCAAGAGAGTGAAGGTAACCAGAAAGAAAAGTGGTGGTAAATAAACTAGAAAACTCTTCATCTGTAATTGGTGAATAACCATCCTTTACAATTTCATGGGCTCTTTGTGTTTCTGATATAATTTGATCATGATACCTAGATCCAACCTTAAGTTTCCATTCGTTTAATTCAGATTCCGGTAACTGATTCACTGCCAATACTGCTGGCAGACCTGCGTAATGGTGAAGAGCAAACTTAGTATCTATATTATCTTCCGCAGAATCATATTTATTAACAAGCATCGGAGAGTCTAATCGCTTTCTCTCAAGTAAAGCGCGGTCAAACGAAACAACCTTTTCGTTATTTAAAAGCTTGTTGACTGATACTTTTAATTCACTGATAAGAATGTTTTTTCTTATTTCAAATACTCGTCCATTTTCAGAGTGTATTTCAAATTCAGCATCCCAATATCTTTCAGCATCAACTATTCGCGCTTTGTATAATATAGAGCCAGCTTCAGCATTTAAAACTTCTGAATGAAGGTATTGGTATATTTCAGATTCTTTCCCATCTCCTGATTGTGCTTGTAACTTATCCGCCATTTTATTATTTACGATTGACATATACTGGTTCTTGGCTTCAAAAGATGTCATCGAGTTGTGCTTTGACCATTCCTTCCACTTTTTAACCTCGACAACTCTATAACGAGAAGGTGAGTCCACTGGGCTATTTCCATAAACACCTTGTTTATACAAACCATAAAGCTCTAACGCTTCTTCTTGAGTAAATAAGTTTTTGGAATCTCGAACTACGATGGTTGCTTCTACAAACTTATCTTCATCAGTAGCATCCCAATTTGGGGTAGCTGAACCTGCACTTGATAACGTCATTTGTTTATACCTGTTTATTATTTATTATTAGATGAACAATGCTAATTTATGATGCTGTTTATATAGCGAGGACTCTAGAGAATTCACGATGACTGGGCGCTATGGACTTACACCCTGAAATTATAAAAGATAATCAGCTAACATAGCTCTGGTTTGCTTATTATTCTACATGTTTCATCACGTGGGAGATATGCCATCACACACAGAAAACATCAAGTCTAAAAGCGAAGAAGACATTGAGTATCAGGTATAGGCAGAATATAAACAAAATGACTTAAGCGTTTATATTCTGCCAGCTCGTTAAAACGCGAAACCAGCGCTCATATAAGTACTATCACCACCGACCTCACGATCAAAGGCTTTGGCATAGCCCAGCTTAACCGGAAGTACAAAACCATAGGCTACGATCACTTCTACGTTTAATTCGACCCCAGCACTGGTTAAGTAGTCTGCATTATCATCCTCATTCCAAGCAGCACCATGGTCGGTGAAAACCGTGCCACTCACATTACCTAGCCCTAGCGGAAATATGTCCCAATTACGCTCAATACTGGCGAGGGGAAAGCGATATTCAAGACTATTTTTTTGTATTCTATTACCTTGCTGCACGCGTTCATCATAACCGCGTAAAGACCAAGTATCGCGTCCAAATAAGGTATCGATACCCGACACAGCATTACCGCCTAATTCAAACGGCTCTGGGGTTTCAAAACCATAGGCTCCCTGAGTATTCAGCGCAATCACCTGCTTACCCGGCAAATCAAAAAAGTGACTGAAACTGGCATTGATAACATCCCCTTTATAATCACTGTCTAAATAATCATTCGATTCCCATAATAGAGTTGCTTTACTGCCCCAACTCGGACTATTCGATTGACTATAGAACTCAGAATTATCAAAATCCATTCGTGCACCCAGCACTGAATTTTTTCGATCGTCGCTTGTTACAAATGTATTGGAATTATTAATGTCTTTTTCAATGCTAGAATTCGCCCCGACCGTAAAGGTTAAGGTATTTTCAAAAGCATTAAATAAATTAATACGAGCGATTTCGAAATTATCTTCTTGGCGAATATTCAACTTATCCAATCCAGGGAAAGATCCATACTTGTGTGATCGGCTGGCAGTTAGTTGCCACTTATTATCGTAGGCGTAAGCAACCCCACCAGAACCTAAATCATTTTTGCTGTCCAAAAATAATCCTAAAGAATAATTGTGTCTGCCCAACGCGTCACCACCCGATATAGTGGCACCAAAAATATCATACTCATCGGTTCCACCAAATACCGGCATCCAAGTGGTTGGCATTAAGGTAGACCAAGGGCTGTATTCCTCTTCTTTAGAATGACCGACTAATTCTTGGTATAGGTTGGGGTAATTAAATTGACCCGATTGCTGCTGTATATTAAAACGTCCTAAACCTTGCTTGCCGCGTAACGCTGCGCGCGTTAATAAAGCATGGTTGTAACCCGTAGCATCATACGATTGGTAATAAAGCTGATCTCCAATCAGCATAGGTTTAAAAGCCCCGCCCATGACTCGAGTAATGCGTTCCACCTCACCGCTGGCCAACTCTAGCTGATACAGATTAAAGGTTTCGTCGTAATCCGCAGAAAATAAAAGAAACTGACCATCTGAGCTGAATCTAGCTTGGCTTTCAATGGCTTTGGTATTGGTGATCTTTTTCCAAGTTTTATTCTCAATATCAAATATTTCTAAGTTCCAGCCTTGTTGAGCTCGCTTGATATTAGCAATGACAAACTGGCCGTCAGGAGACACATTAAAATCTCCTAATACATCATCCAGAGTACCGCTCCAAAGTGACTCTACTAGATCACCTTGATCGGTTAATAAATCCAGATGGCTAATGCCCGCGGTAATGCGCTTAGCCATGATGGCCTGATCTAAGCCTAACTCTAAATTTTCAGCGTTGATCCAGCGAGCATTTCGGTAGCGCTGACTCGTCGTTAGACGTATCGATTCTCCCATTTCGCCTATACGGAAAATATCGGCAAATAGACGTCGATCATCACGATAGATAGCTCTGGTATAAAGCAAATCGCCGTTCTGATTAGCATCTAAGTCAATCAAACTTTTTAACTCGGCGATTACCACCTCCCCACCCTGATGATCTCTTTCAATAATCGCAAAGCGGTCTTCGCCATTATTACGACCATAAAAATAACGATCATCACTTACCGCGGCGGCATCAAGGAATAGTCCCTCGTGGCTGATGTTTTTGCCTTCTACAAGGGCATGTTCATTAATGCTATCTATTTGAGGTTGGAAGCGCGCTTCTAACCATACCTGGAAATCATCCCACAATTCCTCGTGATTTTTGCCAAATACCGAATCAGCATCCCAGTTTTGTAAGAAAAAGGGAATGACATTTCGAGAGTACAAATTAAGATATTCGGTTATTTTTTCTTCGCCGTACGTATCGGCCAAAAATTGATAGTAATAATAACCATACAAATACTGCTTACCCAGAGGCCAAGCTCGTAAAGGAGCGGCCACTTGAGATAAATTATCAATGCCATTAATTACTTCCTCCCTCATCATCATGGCATACGCTGAACTTTGCCCACGACCAATACCCAATTCAAAATCGGTTTCTTTATAAACCGCTAAGCCTTCAATGAAGAACCCAGGAGTCAGCGCATGAGGAAAAGTGAGTTGGTTACGGCCTAAAACGGTACGGAGAACTCCAGGAATACCGCCGACCATATCCATATGCACAATATGAGTGAGTTCATGAGTGATGAGTAAATTAAACCAATCATCGTAATATTCTAAACTGCTATTCCCATCAGGCGGCGATAGATATAAACGCATTTGATTAAACGGCATAGGGCTGGCCCAACCGTTAGAGAAATCAAATTCATCGGTTAATACAATTTGAACTCGGTCTTTAGGCGTCCAGTTCAAATCCGCAGTAATCTTGATCCACGCATTTTCTGCAATCGTAGCCGCTCGCTCAGCCTGCTCTCTGTGTTCCGATAGATAATTGATTTCAAAATGTTCGCTTTTAAAGCTAAGCCATTGCTCGCCTTCTTGAGCCCAGGCGACAGCCATGGGGTTCTCGGCATTCACCATGGGTACCTGAAAAGCCAGCATTGAAAGGCAGGTGAGACAAGCAAACTTAACTGCCTGTACAAGTGATGATGTGTAGTTCATAAACGTATCTCCAATTTGATACGCTTATTTTAATTACACTAGCTGAACAGAACCTGAACTGGACTATTAAAATTATTGGCATTTAATATCTTTCGTTCAGGTCTCGTTCAGGTTCCTTTATATTTGGAATTTTTGGCTACATTTATTTGATTATCAGAAAGCGTAAATAAGGGAAGAGGAATAAGTACATATATAAAATCATGCTAGAGTCAATTAAATGAAACCCTGTTGAAACCAGGGGGTTAATATATTCCCCACCGTCGTTTTAGCCTAATATTTACCTATTCCAGATATTTTAAAATTTCGTCAGGGTTGTGTCCACGAATCACGCTTTTATTCACTAATAATACAGGAACACCACGACCACCAATGGCTCGATACTGGTCATGACCAACAGAAGACTTCTCGATATCATATTCGTAGAAAGGAATGCTATTTTCATTTAAAAACTGACGTGTTTTTTCACAATACCCGCACCAAGACGTGGCATACAAAATTACCTTACCGTCATGCAGCTCTGCGAAATTAGGTTTTGGAAAGATCAGATCTTGAATCTCACTGCCAAACTGAAAAGTAACGAGTACAACAACGAACGTAATAACTGAAATTAAAGTTTTCTTCATATATAACATAGCCTCCGTGTTTTTTTGTGTGCTGATGACATATATTATCAGCCTCCCTTACGATTAAATCTAAAAATAATATTTGAAGCCGCTAAGACCAGCCCAATAAATAAAACCATGATAAGTGCAAGAATATAAAAACTCGGAATATGAAGCCCCTGCACCAACATTCTTTCATTAGCCGCTAACGCAGCCCACTTATGTTCACTGGCATCGGC
>ENA-ORXI01000808-ORXI01000808.1-sediment-metagenome-genome-assembly--contig:-NODE-808-length-25734-cov-18.617297_pt1 | contig 25734 bp, 22 predicted proteins | sample MGYA00237861_ERZ511468 | MGnify/ENA primary metagenome ERZ511468 (study PRJEB26299, sample SAMN06266213) | sediment metagenome | isolation source: Hudson Canyon methane seep mesocosm | place...
AACGCTTCAACTTGAGGCAAGGTGATTCAATGGATTTAGACTCTTTTGGAAGGTAAAATGAACTCCGAAACTTTAGTAAGTGACCATACAATTTGTAAGAATTTGATTGGAAATTAAGCACTCTCAATGATCACTAACGACCCTAAGGAGTCATAAGCTTGGTAAACATTACACAGCTTTGAAAAAATTCAGTATAAATAACTTTCTAATATAAATTTAGCTTCGGCCTGAACTGCTGGGCTTTCATCCTTTAAAGCTGCTTTAAGAAAAGCTTTGCTAGCAAGCGTATTAGTACCAGCCAAATGCTTGACCGCTTGTAAGCGTAAACGGGAGTCTTTTTCCCCAAAAATAACCTGACCTAGTATTTGATGGGAGGTCTGATATTCAAGTTGTCCCAGCGTATTAATAACTTGCTCTCTGATTTCAATGCGATCATCCTTTAACCCACCAGCAATAGCATTAACTATAGCTTTGTTATGACTAAAAGAGCTTAATTGTTCAATTGCGTATTGTTTACTTTTAATATGAGTCTCTTTTATAGATAAAATGTCTGCTAGCCCAACAATAGCTTCATCCTCAGGGCGGGTAGACAAGTAATGAATCCAATCTAATTGCTCTAGAACCTCTTTAGGGAGAGGCTCATCTATAAAAGAAGTTAGTGCTGTAGAGGTTTTAGATGACTCATAAAGTAGCACAGACTTAATAGTCTGTTTATCTTCAGAATATATTAAGACAAAGTCGCTATTACCGAGTAATTTCTTAAAAAAATGGTTAATTGGTTGGTTGTAGGTAGTAATATTAACTTTTTTTTGGAATTGACCATTTAGAGTTAATTGAATATTAGCTTTTTCACATAAAGTCTGTAAAACATCCTTTAAGCTAATATTGCTCGCAAGTAAGGTTACTTTGTCGTTTAATATGCTGAACTTATCAATACTTGGATTAGGTATCTCAGCATAGCTATCTTGACTAAAGCTCAGGTTAAAAACAAACCCCATACAAAAGAATAGACTCAACTTAGTTGGTTTTATTGACATGCTCTTGTAAATGTCTTTCAACCTTTTGATCAAGGTCTTTGTACCAAGTTTCTGGCATTACAGCTTTAATCTTTTCCAGCATCTCCGCAGTCTCTTGTAACGCTTTATCATTTTTAGAGCGTTTAGATGTGGCAGTTAACCATAGATAGGCTTTTGCTAAGTTCTCAGGTTCTCGCACATCTGTTCCCACAATGCTGGGTTCTTTAAAATAAAGCGTAGCAGTAACAAAATATGCAGGTAAATAACCTTGGCTTGCCGCTGATTCAAACCAGAACCTGGCTTGAGCAACATTTTTCATAAAACTTTGCTCAACAATACCTAAATAATACATTGCTTCCAAAGAATTTTGTTGAGCCGCACGGCTAAACCAATATTTGGCCTTTTGTGGGTCATGAGTAGCTGTATTTTTATTAAGAAAAAAATGTCCCATTTGCACTTGTGCTAATATGTTGTCTGAGTCAGCAAAAGCCAAGCAGTTTTCAAGCTTTTGATTCATATTATCAGTTGAAATCAGGCCTTCCACATATATTTTTGCAATTGAACACCAGGATATTTGATGCCCATGCCGTGCCGCTTTCTCATACCAGATGGTTGCTTTTTCAGGTTGAGCGGAGCCTAGAATGTTCTTTTCTAAACATTGAGCAAAAAGATGTTCCGCTGCAATAATTTGATGTTGCGCAGACTTTTCAAACCAAACACAGGCTTCTCGTTCATTAGTCTTTCTCCCCCAACCATTTTGATAAAACAAAGCTAGCGTAAATTCAGCTAAAGGTAGTTGTTGTTCGGCAAGCGCTTGAAAGGATAAAAAAGCCTCATCATAGCGTTTTTGAGCTAAATAATTCTGAGCTATTTTAAGGTGATGGTTTTGTTCCTCGTCAGTCATTTTAGGTGTAGATTGACAGGCCGTTAACAAAACTATGATTAAGGCTAAGTAATTTCTCATGGTCTAAACATAAACTTTCTCAAAAGTCACTTTATAAATGGATATTTAAAATGACTTTTGAGCTGATATAGTCAGAAAAAATGAATGTGAATAATTAGCTTAATTCCTTGAAGGAAATATGCCCACAGTAGCAATAATAAAATTAACAACTTGATAAGGTTGCATATTATTAATGGATTGATCAGCACCTGTATTACCCACGGTCGTTGCCACTGTCGTTGTTGAGCTAACAGCTGCTGCAGACATTGCTACATCAGGCGCAATGGCTTTATATATCCTGTCACTGCCATCATTAGCTAATACATGACCGCCAGGAATATTTGTATTACCTGAGCTTGAAGTAGCCATTAAAGTGGATGTAGTTGTAGCTAATGATGTTGCTAGATGATTATGAGAGGGAAGCTGGCTAGTGTTTAAAATATTAGTTTGAGACCCGCCTTTCGCACCTAATGTGCGATTAGTTAAGCCCGGACCATTGCCCGCATGCATCGGTACACGCCCTCTAAGATCAGGCAAGCCAAAAGTAACCCGGCCATCTCCACCATAAGTGGTACCTAAAATTGAAAATAATGCAGAGTTTTGTGATATTTGCAATAATTGACCATCTGTTAAAGCCCAACCTCTAGGTGCAAAAGTACCTGCAAACATGCTTATTTCACCTAAAAATGGCTCCGCACTTGCTGGCTGACTGTTTAACGATGCGGCTGTTAACACTAAAGCACTACATAATGATAAAACTGGTTTTTTTAAAAAATTCATAATGTTCTCCAATTGTAAAAAAAGCTGACACCTAGAGTTATAAGTGAATGATAAAATTCTTTTTCTGATTAATAAAAATACCTACCATACCTAACAGCAGCAATAAAAATACCGATGGTTCGGGTACGGTTGTTGTTGGTGCATCAGCGATGGTAAAAGTATATTGAAATTCAGATAGACTTGGTAGATTAGTATCAAACTGTTCCATTTGAATATCAGCTTCTACAGCTATTGATGATAATGAGGCAAGTAAAATTGAATCCATTGATACATCATCAACTGAGTTGAGTACATCTGTAACATTAAGCAAATCACCGTTACCAAAACCTGAACCAATATCAAGATCACTATTAACTTCAACAAAAGCATCATCTGTAATGCTACTGCCAAGCAATTCAAGAGCCATATTGGTAAATAATCTACTTGAAGGGCTTACGATAGATACATTAAAATCAAAAAGATACTCTAGAATGTCGAATGATAGCGCAGGGTCTGCCAAAAAATTAAGACCAAGCGAGCCTGATACTTCATCATTAGCAGTCACTAAAAACTCTGAACCATCCAAGCCTTGGTCATCAAACGAGGTGTTTAACGTCCAACCATTAAATAAAACATCATTAATCTGGATGGTGCCGCCATTATAAAGCTCATCCAGAGAACAAGAAGCAGTGCTTGTACAGCCTGTTGTGATGATGGCTGCATTTACATTAGGAATTATCATAAAGAATAATGATAACAATGAAGTTAAGGTTACAAACTTTCGCATAAAATAAATTAACATTAAGCCCCCCTTTGTTTTGAGCTATTAAATATAAAGTATAACAATGAGATAAAAGCAATAAACAAACCAAAAAAAATAATATTTATATTTCCTAGTGGCTTAGAAGTTCGTATAAAAGGTCATGGGATCTATATGTAAAAAATGCTGACAATATTGTCAGTTGTAATTTACTTAATTAAACTGGTTATTGCTATCAAACAAGAGGGGGAAATACGAAAGATTGTGGTTCATTTAATAACCCAATCAATCGGCTGCTTATGGCTGACAAGCGACCATTTAGGTTCATAGTTTTAGGCAGATAATAATTGCCCAAGATGCAAACAGAAACTGCGTATTTCAACTAATGATTACACTTTTTAGAAAAGCATTTTTCATACTTGCGTAATCTTAAGCTGTCTATATTTTCAGTATTTACTTACTTGCATAACTTCTATTTAGTAGTAATCTAAATTAGGATTAAAAAACTGGTCTCCGAAGCTTAATTAACCAGCATTTATTTAAAGAGTTTTTGTTTGGGCAAAAATGCGACATATTCAATTATGAAGCTAAAAGAACCGAATGAAAACAATTCGATTTGCAATGTTGCTGAGTTTCCATGTTGAAAACTTTGTGGGTACTAAATTTCAAACTAGGAATATGTTATGAAACGAATTATTATTTGCGCTGATGGAACATGGAATGACAGGGACCAAGTCGATAATAAAACAAAGAAACGGAGACCAACTAATGTTACAAAAGTGGCTCGTGCCATTTTACCTAAAGATTCCAAAGGTATTGAGCAAGTTGTTTCCTACCATGATGGCGTAGGCACTAGCGGTGGACTTGATAAATTTACTGGAGGTGCTTTTGGTCGAGGGATAGAACAAAATATTCGCGAAATTTATCGATTTATTGTTTATAACTATGCTGAAGGGGATGAACTTTATTTCTTTGGGTTTAGTCGGGGGGCATTTACTGTTAGAAGTCTCATTGGATTTATGAATAAATTTGGTTTGCTTGAAAAAGATGATGACTATTATGTTCCAGATATCTATGCTTGTTATGAGCGTAATATACAACCAAATTCAGATGAGTGGAAAAAAGCTTTTCACAACATACATGGGACAAGACCGAGCCCCAAAATTAAGTTTGTTGGAGTATGGGATACTGTTGGAGCTCTAGGAGCTCCAGGCATTTTAGGGCAAATATTCAATAAAAAAAAGTATCAATATCATGATGCAGGGTTAAATACAAATATTCAAAATGCATATCATGCTCTAGCTATTGACGAAAAGAGAAAACCGTTTGCCCCAGATATTTGGGAACAACCATCTGGCTGGAAAGGACAACTACAACAAGCGTGGTTTGCAGGAGTTCATAATAATATTGGAGGTGGTTATTCTCCAGATGGTTTAGCAAATGAAGCTTTACATTGGATTATTGAAAAATCCGAGGCATTAGATCTTGAATTTGATAATTCATATCTTAACTATTTTACACCTTGCTTTAATTCGACCATACAGAATTCAATGACTTTAATGTACAGTCTTATGGGGGAAAATATTCGCCGCATTGGAGATCATACCTCTAATAATGAGGTGATTCATCAATCAGCTATAGATAGAAAGAACTTGGCAATTTGTAATTATGATCCAAATAACCTTATAACGTTTATAAATAGAAATGATGGGGCACATAAGCTAATGACAAATACTACAGGTATTGAGCGTGGTAAACCTTGTAGTAACTTATGATACATGTTTTTTTATTTGAAATATATTCGTAAAATGAATTATAAATTTTTTCAGTTATTAACTTGAGTAGTTAAAAAATTAAGGTGACTTATGGCACTATCCGATAGTTTTAAAAAACATTATTTATTGATTATTATAATAATATTGTATGTTTTCGGTGTTTTAATCATATGGTTTTTAGGTGAATCTGTAATAAATTTTAAAGAAGGCCTATTCTATTCTTTATGGAGTGCTTGTATTCTTTTGATTTGTTTGCTTGGGTCTTACTTAAATAAAGCTTCTGTATCTGAAATAAATACCCCCTGTGATTCTAATAGAGAAATCATCTCAATCGAAGAAGTTAAGGCATTGATCCGATATGCAAGTGACCAAGGACTTGACATAGATACAGAAAAAAAGGAAAAGCAAAGTATTTTATCTGAATTAACAGTGCTCGTTGTCGCGTGGGAAGAGGAAAAAGAAAAAGAAAATAATATTCGATATGAAGAGTTATCTAAAATAATCGTTTTATATGCCCAGTTAAATTGCATTACAGAAATGCATGTAACAGGTAAGTCAATTCGTGATTCACTAAAGGTTGATGAGATAACCATCCCCGTTCGTAATATTACTTGGCTTCTAGTTTTTCCCTTAATATTATTAAATGTTTTTTTAGAAGGCTGGTTTCAAGATATTGTTGATCCCGAGGAAGGAATATTATTCTTTTTAATCAATTTCCAGCGTTATATTCTTGATTACTTAACTCCTTTCTTATGGGGGGCAATGGGGTCATGTGTTTATTTGCTTAAAGTATTTAATGATCTTGCAGAAAGTAAAAAGTTTAATGAAGATAAAATGAGAGGCTGGGGAACAAGAATTACACTTGGTGCCATTTTAGGAGGGGTTGTTCAGTTTATTTATGACGAATCAGCATTTGGGAGCTCAGGAGTCAATCTTGATGCAAATGCTATTGGTTTTTTAACAGGTATTGGTGTAAAAGTCGTTTATGGCGCTATGGAAAAGACTATAGAGCAACTCTCAACATTGATGAATTTGGACTCCCTAAAATCAGATAAGAAAGATAATAGTGAAATAAGACGGTATTTAAATGAAAAAAATTCAACCCTTACTGATAGCGAGAGTGATAAAAATAAAAGAATAGCCATTCAGGAGTTGTTATCTGATTTAAATAAGCCTACATAAAATTGAATTTTGATTATGAAAGTTTGTAAAAAAAAATTATTCAGTATTTTATTTATCTTTTTTTCAATCAATGTATTTGCTAAATCTAGCGATTTACAAATTCATTATATTAATGTTGGACAAGGTGGATCTACATTAATAATTGGACCTAATGGAACTAAAATTTTATATGATTTTGGTCGAGTTTCAGGAAGAAAGTACATTGTTCCTTATTTGAAAGAACGTTTAAAGCTTCAACCTGAGAAAGGTATCGATTATGCAATTTTAAGTCATGCTGATAAAGATCATTATATGGGGTATCGTGACATTGTTAGTCAAGAGTTTGGCGGGTTCAATATATTAAAGGCAAATTATGAACCTGGTACGAGCAAACAAAGTAAAACACTAAAAAAATATTTATTTGATCCTGCAAAAGATGAGAATATTAAGGCAGGTGCTTTTAGGCCAATACCTTTAGGTTTACTAATTGATTTAGGTAATGGTGCAAAAGCAATAGTAGTTGCAGCCAATGGTAATGTTTTGGGGGATGACCCTTTTGAAAAAAATAATAGAAGCATAAACGAAAATGATCGATCGATTTCTCTTTTTATTAAATACGATAAATTTCAATATATTTTAGATGGCGATTTAGGGGCTGGGCGAGAAAAATGCTCAAATCATCAGACTAGTCAACGTGATATTCAAACAAAAGTAGCTCAGAGTCTTTTAGATTTTGGGTTAATTGACAAAGATAATGGAGTGGATATATTACATATAGCTCACCATGGAAGTGAGAGCAGTACATCATGGTCCTACTATCAATTAGTCAAACCAGAAGTCGGTATTATTAGTGTCGGGCCTGACCAAGGAAATTTCCTTCACCCTAGGGTGGATGTAGTGGAAAATGTACTCACCTGTAAAACAACTGATGGGAAGTTTCATAAGGATGCATGTTCAAAGGAAAGAGGGGGGGATACACGAGCAACTTGCTATTCAGTAGGGGAAAGAGCTCCACCATTAAAAGCTTTATATCAAACAGATTATGGTTCTCCTGGGGAATCCTCAACAGGAAGAACAAGTTTTCAAGGATTTGTTGGAGGCGATATCATAATAAGCACCGATGGAAATACCAACTATTCAATAGAATGGACTGGGAATACTATTCACTCTCCAAAAACTGTACATTATGAGTCAATACCAAGCGGAAAAACCAACTTCAAATTTGATGAAACTAGATGAATATAAAATGTAGTAGAGGCCATTTATGTAGTCAGGCCTAAAAAAGTCGCGGAAAGGGGGTTAGATAATGAGCAAATTGTATTGACATTATTTAATAAGATAACCTGATCTGATTAACATGCAATACTGATAGATTATCATTCAGGAATGAGACATAAGAAAAAAGGGTAGTGGGTTAAATCTGTGTTTATGCATGAATATTCCTGCCAAACTCCACCTTATTGATTAACAGACCAATCACAATATCATGCATTTTCTCAAGCTTAGAGAAGCAGATTGTTCGACGTGTTAATCGCTTGATCCATGTTCTAAAGTTCAATTTTTGCGTTCAATTTTTTGGGTATTTCTCTTCCCAACTTCATGTTTCTCAGCATCAAGATGGCGTTCATAAGCACCCCAGTCATCGGTGTAATATCGACGGATATTTAAAGATGCCAGTAACGCTTTTAATTCTTTGAAAACGATGTCCTTACGCTTGCCAAAAACATAAGCAAGTACAGTGTTGGTTTTATGATCAACAGCATGCCATAGCCAGCGTTGATTACTTTTGTTTCCTACAAAAGACCATTGCTCATCCACTTCGACTTCTTCACAGCAGACCTGCTCTAGTCTGACTTCCAATGGTTTTTCTTGGTCAAAGGTATGAAAAAGAGGATTCACTTGAACAAGGCTGTTTTCTTTGTTTTTTAAAGTGCGGGTCACCGTACTTTTATTGATTTTAAGATCTCGTGCAGTATCTCGAGTGCCACTACTATTGATAGCCATTTCGACAACTTGTTCCTTGATTCCAAATTCACATGCCTTGTAACAATATTCCAACATGAAGGTGTTGGTTGGGCAGTCTGAAGTTTGACAACGATATCGCTGTACTCCACGGTCGCTACTGCCTGATTTCATCAGGTTGGTATTAGTACAGTTAGGACAGGTGATTTCTTGATAATATTTCATGAGGGAATTATGCAATAAATCACTTTCTTATTCTATTACTCTCATGCTAAACACAGATTTAACCCACTACCCAAAAACTCTGCACTCGTTTATATGCTACATAATATGAAAACAAATAACATGATCCAAATGGGTCAAAATTCAAATTATTTTTACTCGGCTAAGAAGTTAGAAGATTATGTTTGTATGACTGCTCATGGCCATACAAACATTTACATAGCATATATTTTTTTGAATCACAAAACTCTTCAATGACTTTCCTTTTAAATCCAATACATACACCCATATTAGGTTAACAATATCCTCTCACTGACTCAGTAAATCCGGTTTTTCACTAAATAATGATGCAACATATATATCATTTTTATTCATATTGGATAAAGCTCTTCTTAACCCAAAACCAAAAGTACCTAGGTAATCAGATTAACGAGGCTTCCTTTCCTGTAAGCCTTCCAATATGTGCCGTGTCTTAAATTAAGAATAGGGAAAATTATTAAAGTTGATATGGAAAAAGATTCATAACTGCATTAAGCGCAGGGTTAGCGATATTTGCAGAGTCTATAGCTTTTGCCATTTCTTTAAGCTCAGCCGATGAGGTATACAAATCAGATTTGCTTATCAATTCTTCACCCCATGCACGTACAGATTCATTCAATTCATCATCAAGATAATAGCGCTGGCTTTCATGCTGTAAAAAACCGTTAGCGTGAAGGTTGTTACTGGTATCACTTACATACCACTTATTGTCATAGGCAACTTTAGCATGTAATGTTCCACCCCCCTCTCCATTCCATTTCTTTTTCATATAAATGCGTAAAACACCCGTCGCATCGGGCATTCCATTAACTTCGTCTAAAAGATGTGAAGCATATTTCACAATGGCTCCGCTAATTTGCGGTACATCAATAGTCTGTGGAGAATTTGTAACAATATTAACAATCCTACCATCTCGAACCGCACGTTTAATAGCTTCTAAGGTGGGGTCAAGGTTTGCTCCAGGAATTGGAGGCAGAACATAGGCCTGAATCAAGGTGAAAGCATAGCCAGAAATTTCGAGGCCGCATAATACGCCAATTAAACCGTTGTATGTAGAGTTAGGCCCTGGCATTTCATGTGTTGCTAAGCCTATGATATTTCCTGGTTTTCCAGTTTCTTTATAATCAATATCTGTACGTATACGGTTTTGAAGATTATGCATTTTAGCTTGCTGGTTCCACATGTCATCTTCAGCACGCTGTACCGACTGTGCAAGCTTTCCCTCTATTTTAAATTCTGCATCCATCCATCCGTAAAAATAATCCCCATGAATATTACGACCACCTACAACTGCACAAGCACTTGAACTATAACCGTTAGCAATAGCAGATTTGGCATGATTTGAATCACCAGGGGTTCCACGTTCGTCATTATTAAAAAAATTGAGGGTAACATTTGAAAACCCTGCCAATTCAGCCAGCAACCCTCCTAGTATAGTGTAGTTATCTAGGTTGACAACAACTACACTAGGGTCCCTGAAAGCAACTGAGCGGTCGACCGTCATATGGATCTCAGCCCCTGTATTGGCTAATTCAACTAGTTTTCGTTCTAATTTTGGGCCAAGCTGATGTTCATCAACGGGCTTGTTTGCATAATGTTTCCAAATCGTATAATCGTAAACCACTGGCTTACCCGCATTTGCTTGATTGATTAAATCATCAATATCAGCCAAACGCTCAGCAAAGGCAACAGACCCTTTAGGCAAAAAATTCACTTTGTTACCCCAGGTAAACCCAGGTTTTGAAAAATCTGGTTCTGGCGTAACCAAGTCAGCAAACATAGAAAGAACATTCATTCGAATAATATCATCTCGCTTAAATGGTTGTCCTAAATTAAATAACTCAATTTGCTTATCTTCACTGTAATAAAGCGGTTCTTGGCTTTTAACCCCAAGAGAATCACGTAAAGCACTGAGTTGTAATAACTTATCATTAACTTGTTTAGCAATTTGGTTAGGCGTCTTATAAAACTGACCATCCTTAGTACTAGCTTTTTGGTTAAGTAATAATTCACTTAAAATTGTTGCATGTAGGTTGCCAGACATGACTTCATTTCTGACTTTATTCATTTCAATTTGTTGTCCACTCGCTACTGAACCATCCTGGTTTTGGGTAACAGGAAGTGCAGCAGCCATTAAATCAGCAGAAAATTCAGGCAATTTCCCTTGATTATTAATGCGTACCATATCGGCACCAATTGGTTTACGATCACCCGTTTGCAACGCTAATTGAAGATGACTAGGAGGGATACCATAGGCACTGATGGCTTGGGACAAGCGGGCTAAAGTTTCAGCTTCTTGTTGAATTTTTTGTATCTGCTCATCTGAGGGGGGAGTTGTGTTTTTTAGATCAACTCCGGGTTTTCCGGTAAACTTAAACCAGATAGGCTCTTGTCCTGGTTTATCAGGCCCCAATTCCAAATAAAAAGACCGAGGATCAGATTTTGAAGCATGAAGGGTATATTCATATCCATTAGGACCTCCCAATTGGTCGCGTACTGACTGGTCAGGACGTAGACCAACAGCTTTAAAAGCATCCCTTTGCATAAGACCTCCAGAAGCATCCTTAGGTTTTTTATTTTCCATATTCTGCGGTGGCATAACATATCTGTCTTTCATGTTTAAACCTACTAAGAGCATTACAATATCACTCTCAGAAACAGTATGTCCTGAAATAACGGTTCCGGTACTTAATGTATTGCCATTCATAACAACTAACCTCTTAATTAAAGTCTAAATTTATTAGCATGTGGGGCATATTCACGATATTTAATTCCCTCTGAGCTTTCACATTGCATCACTGTAACGATGATGTCAATTCTGGAGACATACCTTATTCCGTACCTAACTAGTGATTATCCTGGCCCGAATATACTCAACCACTATGGACTGAAAGTCGTTATGTTGTAAAGCAATGTATCGCTCTGCGATGCTATTTTTTTTGCTAAAGCCTTGCACTCAAAGTGCATAGTTTTAAACTAGCGATTTGGGACAATAAACAATACCTTTTAAAGCCAGCACCCCTAAAGGGATAACGTACAATTAATACATGATCAACTGATATGAATAGCATTCAGCGCTCAGGTTTCAAAAAAGAAATAATATTTCTTTACTAATGCATCAATACAGCCTAAATTTTGAATGACTATATATGGCTGACAAGCGACCGATCAGTTTGAAAATGTTGAAGCAAGTTTGAAGTGTGTTTTGAATGGTCGGTAGCCGACCCATTGCAGTCAATCGATGAATTACTTTTACACGAAATAACGCCCAAATAACTGGAAGAAAATGGGCAAAAGCTGGACTGACTGTTACCCATGATTTTTAACTAAAAAATGTCCTTCAAAAAGGCGGACGACTGTTTGTTTTCCACGTTAATTTGATTGTTATGTGCCTCATTACATATTTAGCACATGTGTTCACATAATATTACTCGAACTTTATGCCTATCATTTTCATATTATCCCAATCTGCTTCTTATAACTGTCCATAAAGTGATCCTTGAGTCCATCAGTACCAAACTCTCCAAAATCTTCCAATCTTCCTTCTATACGATCCCAGAATAGATCCCACCATGAAAGATCATTATCCATAACTAACTCTCCTGATTCCTTGTAATACCATAAATCACCGATATGAGAATAACCCAGTGATCGAGGTGGTATCCTAGTTACCACGTCATTATTATTAACTACTCTGCAAAATAAGCGTTTATGATTTAAATTAACCTTTTCTGCTGTTTCCTTGCCTACTACCCTAGGGCAACCAAATGTAATTACTTTGTCTGGACTTAGACCGTCTAAATTAAAGTAAAGAGCAGCAATAACTGCCAGCGCTCCTCCTAAAGAATGGCCTGCAATATAGAGTTTTTTGCCCGCGTCCTTCGCTTTTTTAGCAAATGCAATAGCATCCTCGTTTACTAACATATAGGCATCATTAAAACCACGATGAATTTCTCCTATATCAGTAACTTCCTTTCTAATTTTTGCATCTGCGATAATATCGTTAAGCTTACCCTCGGTCCCTCTAAATACTATCCAAGTTGCATCATTTTCTTGTATAACCAGAACCTGTGTAGTTCCAGTACTTATAGTGTTTTCATCGTATGCTTTAGCGGAATACTTTGCTGCTTTAATAACTAAGTTTTTCATTTTTATATCTCCTGGGCAGTCGAGCAAATAATTTTTAAGTAGTCCATTTTGGTTATCTTGTACTCTAACTATGCCTATCAATCAAGAAACAGGTTTAAGCCTAGTAACTCTAAACGAGATAACATGTATTTAATACAAGATAGCCATGTACGAATAATATTCTAGGGTTGAGTTTCCAATCATCTCATTTGCTTTTCACCGTAACTACTACTATAAAAACTTTATACCAACCTTACATCATCAGAAAATAAAGCACATGACCCAAATAGGTCAAAATGTACAATTATTTTTTCATCTCACTCAAGAATATCGTGTTTTAGTCTACGACCGCTTATGGCTGTAAAAAGCCAGTCAGGAATTTAATTTTTTTAAGAATTATATGAGTCAAAAAGAGCCTTTTTAAGGGCTCTTTTAATTAAAAAATTTAACGAATAGCCAAACGAGTACCATTAATTAATACAGCTCCAGGAATTGTTTCACCTGCTTTAATAGCATTCTTAATAGCTGTTTTATCAATTGACCAGCTGATCACTTGTTTTTTAAACTTTTCAGGAATGGCGGCTTCATTTTTAATCACTACTGATACAGGGTTTTTCTGAATTGAAAGCTTAAAAAATGGGCATTCAATTTTAGTGATATCTGTCTGTTCCATGCTTCCTTTTAAGTAATCATTCATTCACTTGGTACGAGTTTATAAGGACTTTCTACGTTTTGCCATTTCTACTTCAGCTGATTTTATTGCAATAGCTGTTGCTTCCATATTTCGCATAAATTTAGTGACGTTTATGGGGTTAATTAACCCCTACATGGATTCCCGATTAAAGACTTCGGGAGTGACGGTTATGACCGTTATTATTTGTTGGGATGGGTATGACTACAAACTTAAATTTTCTTGAATTCAGGAAAAATTGCCTAGCGTATTGCAATAGAGGATGATGGTAGTTGCAACGTCTTAGATACTGACATATTCAATAGCAATGGTATCACTGTATTGTGTAACGTTGAGACTATGTCTTTAAAGTGCCGTTGTTGTATTGATCATAAAAACAACAATAATGATGAGGAACAGAAAATGAGCTTCACAATACTTGAATATGACAAAAAATCACCTGGTTTTCTGGTAGAAAGCACTGTACCAGATAATGTGGAAACCCCAGATCAGACTAATGAACCCGAAGCAGGAACAAAGCGAGTAGACATTAGCCGTATCGCCGATCAACTCGCGCAAACGAAATCACCCAACCTGGTTATTTCCGTTCATGGATTTAACTCACCTCGCAAAGATGCTATACGACGATTTTCAAAAGAATTTTCCGCTGTTGATGCAGATACAGCTATTACCAGTGATACAGTGTGCATTGGGTATCGTTGGCCGTCAGAAGCGATGGGGAGTCCATTGAAAACTATTTGGTCGGCAGCACCGTATTTTTTACGTTGGATGACCAAACTGGGGGGCATATTTCTGGTGTTTTTTATGTTATTTGATGCCCTTAGCAATATATTACCAATGCTTGCTGCTAATCCTGGATTGAAGTCTATAACCTTTGCGTTGGCGTTAGTGTTGCTGGCTATTTCGGTCACTTTTTTCTTGTTGCGCATTATTGTGTATTTTCGTGACGGTTATCGAGCCAATCAATATGGCGTGCCCGAGCTGGTCGATTTGGTGCGTAAAATAGACGAAGCGATGTATCAACGTCAAAATTCTTCTGATAATAATATTGGATTATCATTCATTGGCCATAGTATGGGGGCGTATGTGGTCACTAATGCAGTCAGAATATTGTCTGATGTGTTTTCTAAAGCAAGTTTGACACAAGATAGTGCTGACCCTGAGATTAGAAAAATAGGTCGTAAGTTTCATTTGCAAAATCTGGTTCTGGTTTCTCCGGATATACCAGCAGAAGCACTGATGCCAAATACCTCAAATTTTCTGAATTCCTCGTTGCGTCGGTTCGAAGAGGCTTATTTGTTTAGCAATGAAGGGGATGAAGTGTTACGACTGATTTCGGTCAGCGCTAATTACTTTTCTTTCCCCACTGAACGCAGAGAATTTGGCTATCGCCTTGGCAATGTGGGTGTTGTACCCCCTAATTATGGTGTGACTGTCAGGAAAAATTGGAGTCTTAAAGATCTTCGCATTGGATTTCAGAATGTGGAAAATTTGTCCAAAGGCTTGCATTCATGCGATTCTAGCGTGCATCCTGCCTACGCATTTGGTTATTTTGACTGTACCGATTGTATTGATCCCAAAAGCGGATTGGGCGTGCTGACGACAGCAAAACGTGGCACCCCATTCAACAAAAGTTGGTATTCACATTTGTTGCTATTATGTCGGTATTTGTTACCGAACAAATGTTCGCTAAGCCGCGATGTACACAGTGCCTATTTCGATTTTGACGAACTCGCAGGGTTGATTTACCGTTTAGCGAGTATTGGGTATTCCGCAACCGATACAGCAAGCGGAGGGGTAAATAAGGTATGCAATAGAATGCAAGTTAAGGTTCTTAGTCGGTCATCGTGAGTTATTTCGGCCGACTGCATGGAAGTAGGAGCTAGGGGTTACTTAAGTACTTGAGCATCATTATTTTAACATTTTTGATTTTAACGTTTCCTGTAGGGTGGGCAAAGAGGCTTTATCTCGTGCCCATCAAATATGCAACACTGATAAAGGTGGGCACGTCGTACCTCCTTTGCCCACCCTACCATTTTGTTAAATTAATTTTTGCTACTTACTTAGTTATCCGCTTATTGGTGAAAAACTAAGTCCCCCCTTTCTACTTATAACTGATAAGGAAACAAGTTTAACAGAGCGTTTAAAACTGGGTTTAGAGCGTTATCCGAGTCGCTTTCCTTGAGCATCTGTTTCAGCTTACTTGAGCTGGTGTACATTTCACACTGCTCCATTAGTTTATCGCCCCAGGCTCGTACTGTTTCATTCAGTTCGTCATCTAGGTAGTAGCGCTGGCTTTCATGCTGCAAGAAGCCGTTGGCATGCAGATTGTTGCTGGTTTCGCTGACGTACCATTTATTATCATAGGCTACTTTTGCATGCAGGGTGCCACCGCCGTCACCGGACCATTTTTTCTTCATGAAGATGCGCAAGACACCTTTTGCATCAGGCATGCCATTAACCTCATCCAGAAGATGAGCCGCGTATTTAAGGATCGCTCCGCTGATTTGTGGCACGTCGATCGTTTCCTGGGAGTTGGTGACAATATTAACGATACGACCGTCGCGCACTGCTCGCTTGATCGCTTCCAGAGTAGGGTCAAGTTGGGCGCCTGGAATTGGCGGCAGCACATAGGCTTGAATTAAGGTGAAAGCGAACCCCGAGGTTTCTAGACCGCATAATACACCGATCAGACCATTAAAGGTCGAGTCTGGCCCTGGCATTTCGTGGGTTGCCAGGCCAATAATATCCCCTTTTTTTGTTGGTTCTTGATAGTTGATGTTGCTGCGAAATCTCTCTGGTTTACCCTGCATTTTGGCCTGCTGGTTCCACATATCGTCCTCGGCTTTTTGCACGGCTTGCGCTAGGGGGCCCTTAATACTGAATTCGGCGTCCAGCCAAGCATAAAAATAATCGCCATGAATATTTCGACCACCGACAATGGCAGAAGCATCCTCGGCATAGCCGTTGGCAATGGCCGATTTGGAGTGATTGGAGTCTCCTGGCGTGCCGCGTGCGTCGTTATTGAAAAATGATAAGGTGACGTTGGGGTGGGAGGCCAGCCCAGCCAACAGGCCGCCTAAAACAGTATGGCTATCGGGATCGACTATGACCACGGTAGGGTCGCGGAAGGCAACCATGCGATCGACGGTCATGTGGATTTGTGCACCGGCGTCAGCCAGTTCCTTCAATTTGTCTTCCAACCTAGGTCCCAGACGGTAACTGTCTTTAGGTTTGTTGGCGTAGTGTTTCCATATTGTGTAATCGTAGGTGACTTTTTTGCCCGCTTTGGCTTCTGTGATCAGACGATCAATATCGTTGATACGAGCAGCAAAGGCTTCGTCGCCCTGATCGAGGAATATTACTTGGTTGTTCCACAGGAATTCAGGTTTGGTTAAAGAGTCTTCTGGTGTAACCAATTCAGAAAATTTGTCCAGCACTTCCATGTGGATAATGTCGTCACGTTTATAGGGGGTGCCAAGCTTGAATAGTTCAATTTCCTTGTCAACTCTGTAATACATAGGCTCTTGAGAAGGGATATTCAGCTTGTTGCGCAGGGCGTTGAGTTGCAACATCTTGTCGTTGACTTCGGTGGCAATTTGGTTTGGAGATTTGTAGAATTTTCCGTCCTTGGTACTCGATTTTTGATGTAGCAACAATTCGCTGAGGATAGTCGCATGCAAGTTGTCAGCCATAATCTCATTGCGTATTTTATTAGCCTCGACCTGCTCGGGCGTCGCTGAGGTGCCATCCTTGTTCTGAGTTACCGGCATCGCCGCATTAACGATATCCTCTGAAAATTCGGGCAATTGGCCGGCATTATTGATGCGGACCATGTCTTCGCCAATTTGGGAGCGGTCGCCAGTGGTCAAGGCGAGCTGCAGGTGGCTAGGTGGAATATTGTATGGTTCCAGTGCGGTTGACAACCGCGCTGCGGTTTCGGCATTCCGTTGGGTCATCTGGACTTGTTCGTCACTGACCGGCGGGACCGTTTGCAGATCGACGCCGGGTTTGGCGGTTAACTTGTACCAGAGCGTGGGTGCATCGCCTTGTTGCGGATCTAGTTCTAGGTAAAAAGATCTGGAATCTGACCTGGATTGATGTGCCGTGTACTCATAACCTTCAGGGCCGCCGAGCTGATCCCGTATCGACCGGTTAGGGTTTAATCCCATGGTTTTGAACGCATCTTTTTTTAATAATCTGGAAGCATCGCGAGGCTTATGGCTACCCATGTTTTCTGGCGGCATCACATAACGATCTTTCATATTTAAGCCTAGCATTAGCATGGCGATATCGCTTTCGGTGATAGCATGCCCAGCAATTAATGGGCTCATCGTTGGAATCGTGTTCATCAGGGAAATCTCCTAAATTTATGTTAACGACAAACTGGGGCGGCCGGAGCAGAAATGGACGATCCGAAAAAGCTCCAGCTCGAATCCTTGGTTACCGTGAAGTTATAGGCTGATTCGGAGGCTTTTATATACGCTGGCGTATAGGCACCTTCTGTCATACTAAAATCACTGCTGATTGCTTCACAATAGATATTTACTGCTAACGGTCCTGCCGTTAAGTCGATAATGCGAGTCGCATTTGTAATGCGGCCGCACACTTTTTTTTCGGTCAGTGCAACAAGCCCGCTTGTGCGACGATCACCTCCCAACGTCCCCCAAAATACAATATCTTGGTCGGCGTCGACAAAATCAATCCGTCGGGTCGAGCAGGCGGTTAGCAAGATAATGGGGCCGGCCTTGCTGGTGCCGATCAATTTATCCGTTTTTGACCAATACAACACCGCTTTTTGCATGGCACCGTCAGAGTTAGATACGTCCAATTCGGCTTGATACAGCGTATGGGAGCAACCTACCAGCCAGCCAGATAATAATATGAGGATAATGGATTTATTTTTATGCATAGTCGGCTCCGTTAGTTCATGATCAAATCAAGCAATCCGTCCCCTACCATCGGGTTGTCCCAATAGGCAACATGAGCCATGAGCCATACTTTGCCGGTATCAACTTGTTTATCTCTAATATCCCAGCCCTGGGTAATCGAATCGGTTCTGTATTGTTCTGCGATGTCGAACCCAGACAGATGGGTTCCGAAAATTTTCCCCGAAACGACAGGATCTGTTCTATCCCAATAATTCAGCCAGCGAAAGAATTTGTTGCCCTCACCCAATTCGGTAACTTGTTGTCGGCCATGACTGAACATGGGTAGACCAATCGGCGAACCCAGAGTAACCAAACCTTGCACGGGCCAGGTTTTACGTGATTTGCGGTCAAAATAATCTGTTTCCAGCATCAAATCATTGATGACATCGAACGCATAAATGGAGCCAAGACTGTGGGCCACCACATAACAAGGGCTTTGCGATGCATATATCGCTAGAATTTTTTCTCTGAGTTCGCGACGTACTTTGGCTGCGGTACTGGTCTCCGCGCGTAATGTCACTACATCTGCTACGATATCGAAGGCATCCGCCAGCAGTGCGCCGCCAATGGGCAAACGGGATAATAAATATCCCAGCTTCATATATTTTTTGACAAATACTTTCTGAGCCGCATCGTTGATGTCTTCATAGCGATAGATATCCATGTTGAACCGCATAGGCATGGTTCCCATCCTGTTTTTAACCAGTTCTTCGATCTGCTTGTGTTGGTCTAATTTATCATTCGTTTGAGTTTGAACACCATGAATAACCAAAATGGTGCGGGGTTTTGTTGGGTCAACTGTCATGATGCCTCCTGATAAGATATTGGCAATTACGCTGATGCGCGCAAGTTACTGTTTATTCAACCTGATGATGCAATGTTTTTCCTGGTTATCGGTAAAAAATAAAAAACTTTGTGAGCTCTTTAGATTAATTGTAAGGAGCTGAAAACCTTTGCTTGCCTGCAACTCTGTCGTAATCCAGGTAGAGAAAGTTTCGCTCAGTGTTTGCTGTAGCGTTATTGTTTTGGGGGGAGTCTGGTTAAACGAATATGACATATTTCCCTCAGCGAAAAATATCCCTTCTCCTACCATTGCTTGTGGTGTGTATTCATTTTTTAAGGCTATAAAGCCTTTTCCTGGAGGCCGCAAATCAATGCTGAGTTGGCAATGCCGACCGAACTCCGTAGCGGTATTCACCAGCTCTCCGTGCAGAATCAATTTGTTACCGGTCATGCCGAAGAAAGATTTAATTGTTGTGTAAATTTGGGGCGATACTTCAGCTGCCGCGGCTATTGTTGGCGGAATCAAGACTAAAAAAATCAGTATCAGGTTCTTGAGTAGCATGACTCTGTTTCCCCGTCGGAAAAATAAGGGAGTATATTCAAAGCATACCCCTATTTACCACTGCTTACAATGCTTTTATTGGAAAGAAAACTCCTCCTTATTCATGTAAAAACTGCTGTATGGAGGCGGGGATTTTGGGGGCGAGGCAAAGTGTTCTATTGGCTTGGCGGGGCCCCTGTTAATCAGAAACGCTATTTTTCATCGAGCTGTGGCGGCTCACTACCAATCATCTCAACAGAGTATAATTTTTGGTCCCACCAAGGGCTGGGAGGTTCGCTTCCAGCCTCTACCCGATGGTTTTCTTCATGGCTATATTTTAAGGCCTGGTAGACAGTTTGGTTATGACGAATCTCTTGGCCGGCCTGTTCTTTAAATAATAATAACTTTGACTGTGAATCTAGGTTGGGCTCAACCTCATTATTTATAAGCTCAATAGCATCGCTTATTATGTCATCAAATTCTTGTTGCTCTTGGCTGTTTAGGCTGATTTCATCTTTAGTGTCTTCGATAAGTTTATATACTTCTTCCCATGCCTGATCAATCATAATGTATACCTATTTTATAGCGGGATGTTTTCATGTCGATTTTCCTCAAGTGCTGATTTTTTTATGCATGGCGGAATATTGCGCTTCCGCTTTTTGCTCTAATGACGAGCTGAAGACGCCAATAAAACTATCCAAGCTATAGCCGACTAGAAATGAATTCATGATGGTTACGCTGTCCGAAGAAAAAATAAAGCCGAATAATCCAAACAATGCGGTGATCAGTTTTAATGTAATGTCTCCCTTATGCGCACTGAGGTAAATAAGCCAGTCTCCAGTGGCGATAATTTGAGGTAATCCCGTTTTCTGACTCCGTTTAAATTTTGCGACAATGATGTGGATGAATATACCTGTGAGTACGGAGGCCCAAAACATTAATAGATCTTTTGCTGTTATGCCGCTTATACCAAAATAAGCGGCATGGTTGCCAAAAAACCAAACGCTTATTGATAAAACGTAAAAGATCAAAAGCTGTAGTAAAAAACTGCAGTATTGGGAAGATTTATCAGGTTCGTAGCGATAAATAAGCCCTGACTCTGTGTTAACCAGGCCTGATTTCATCACCTCAGGGGCCCAGGACAAATAGTTAATGACTTTTTGTCGGTCCTCTGCAGAGGGGAGATCATCTTCAAATAAGAGGTGGAAGGGTAAATAATACCCGGGGCGACTTAGATCCATCCAAGTATTAATCCGGTCTGGAATGGTGAGAAAACCGATGGCTAGAACCATTTTTCTGGATTTGTTTTCCAACATGCTTAAATGGTGTAACTGATCTTGCGGCTCCATTGTTTGAGCGGGATCCGTGATGATGGGATTATGCTGTATTTGTTCCCAATAGTTGTTGATATGCCGGATAGTATCGCTGTGAAAACTTTCGTTCAACGTCTTAATCATCACAAATAGCTTTTTTATATCCGAGCTGGTTTTATTGATGTATTTTGCCATTGTCCCGACCGTACTTTTTCCCAGCTTAATGTCGTCAATAACGGTATTAAGGTCGCTAACTTCGGCCCTTAGTTCTCTAAGGGTTTGATTTAGTTGCTTGCGCTGTGCTCTATTTTCCTCCCGTTTATTTTTGTCTTCTTCCTTTAGCGCTTTTCCGCGACATGTCTTTTTATCCAGCAAACCTTTGATACAGGGTATTTTAAGAATCAAAAGTGCAATAATTATGAGTATTATAGGTGTAAGTATTTCCACATTAGCTTCGAATAAACTTATTATTTTACTAATCATATCCAGCATAGCTTCATCCTCTAAACGGTTTATCTACTATAAACCTTAACTTCTAAGTCACTTGAAGTCAGGTATTTCTCACACGGTTTAAGATGTTGATTACCCATAAGCTTCAGCTAAATTTGAAGAAAATAGCATGCTACCAGGTATTATTACAGCCAATCTATAGGCAAGATAAAGTGCTGAGGCTCATGTCTCTCCCTTGTTGGGAAGGGGTAAAGTACAGATTGGACATTGACTGAAGTTTATAGGTAATCAGGTAAACCTTTATTTACCCTCCTTTCTGTAATGTACTCAAAAGCACGATCAATTAAAATTCAACCCTAAGGCTAGAGTCTAGTCAGGAAGAATTCCTTTTGTATCTTTATGCACAAGTGATTGTCTCGGGCTGGTTATTTTTCAATCTAACATTGGCCATCAATCAAAAATCAAGTTTAAGCTTAATCTTAATATTAATCACTCTAAACGATATAACATTCATGATTTTAATCTCCAATCATTTCATTTTCGTCGAAACTAGTGCTATAAAGAACTTCAAAATGATGTTACATCATCAGAAAATAAAACACATGACCCAAATGGGTCAAAATTTATAATTATTTTTCAGCTTACGCAAGAATATCGTGTGTTAGTCTACGACTGCTTATGGCTGCCAAGCGACCGATCAGTTTGAAAATGTTGAAGCAAGATTGAAATGTGTTTTGAACGGTCAGTAGCCGACCCATACCAGTCTGTCGAGAATTACTTTTACAAGGAATAACGCCATGTAAAATGGCCAGTATTAAGCTTTTTTCTTAAAGCGTACCATTAATTACTTCCCAGAATTTTGGTGAATACCACTCTCTTTTATCTTTTAAATACTCTTTAATTATCGGGCTGTCATGATATATGTCATGAACATATTTCAACCATGAGTCACGCTCTACCTTATCTATATTACTTTTTTGAGTTGTAATTTGTTCTAAATATAAACAATAGTAATCTGCTACTGCAAGTGCTTCTTGATAGTGTTCATGGTCAATGGTAATTGCCTTACCGTCAAAAAAGTATTGTCTTAAGTATGGCTTTGAAAGAAAAATTTCTTTTATTCTTGATGACATATCGAAAATGCTACCGCGAGCTGAACTTTTAAGACTTTTATCAACTCTAAAAAGTTGAATTATCACAACCAAAAAACCTGCAAACGAGATTATCAGTCCGCAAATATCTGTAATTACATCTATATTTTCTGTGCTCATATTTTTTACTTCAACAGGTTATTATATTGATTTAATTATCATACTCTTTAACTCTTGTTCTATTTCAATATTCCGACTGAAAGCCTGTAATTCTACGGGATAGCATGTATATGCTGCAAGATAGAGATATCTGAATAATATTCAGTAGTTCAATTGTAAACTAAAAATTAAAGGGGACGTTTCCTTTTAATCCCCACTTCTGGCTAATCTTGGCATGAGTGTAGATTGCAATGACTTTCAATTAAAGGGTAGCGTCCCCTTTATTTCTGACCCTCTATTTCTAGGCTTACCAAACGGAGTTATAAGATTTCGATAATTGGATAAACAAAAACCAAATAGAGGTAGAAAAAACCTAAAGAGAGCGTCAAAATGATTATACCAAGTACAGGGGAGCTAACTTTAATACCCTGAGAGCTGATTTCTATCGTGCTTGTAGATGGTTCATTTTCCTTATCACTCATATACAACCCTATATTGAATTGTCGCCAGGCAAAATAGACTCCAACTAAAACTAAGCCTAAAACGAGAATAAAGATAATCCTCGAAGAAAGGTGTTGCCACCAGATTACTTTTTGACGATGCGCTAAGCCAAACGTATAGTAATCATAATAGGAAAAAAGAGCATCGACACAACGTTTAGCCACTTTAGGCTGGCTCACAGTTTCGCAGGGAATTTCAGGCATCAATTCCATCTCGTTTCCTGGGTTTTTAATATTAATACCCCCAACGATGGCTGTAGCCGTTTTTTCATCCTTTTTGGTATTACCCGCTTGCACAGAAGCCGTTAATAGCAGTACAAACAAAGTAATTACAAATAATCTAATCATTTCGTTCCACCTTAGTTTTGTAAAGCCGTTGTCTCTGAAATTATGTCTTGTCGATAAAGAGCAATACATTTAAGTAAATCCATACAGGCATACTCTTTCTCTTTGAGTACATCATAACCTGCCCTATTGTATAAATTATTAATTGTAGCATCTTGTTTATTGAGTAAATCTAGGAGCCACCCCAACTCCTTACTACCTTTTGGAGGAGTTTTTGGTACATCTAAACTCGGAGTAAAGTCAGCGTTATCGCAAGAATATATTCCCTCATTACTACATACCACTGGTTGATAAGGTAAATTATTTACGACTTTATTTGCAACCTCAAGAGCATCAATATATTTATTCTGTGGCAATGCTTTGGCTTGTTTGCATTGAGATAGATCTCTATTCAGTTGTATGTTTTGTTGTTTTAATTTATGGTTTATAAACTTGTCAGCATGATTTTTCGCATACTTTTCATATTCATTCTTTTGATAAAAATCAGATGTCATAATAAATGGTTTATCTGTACAAATGCCAGAAATGAAACTCATATCTTTTGCAAGAATACCGCGACAATTATTTTGCTGTCTCTGACTTTTCTTAGTTTGCTTAGAAAAGTTCATTTCTAATAGGTTGTTGCGACGAGGAACCCACGAAATGGTCATGAATCCTTTTATTCCCTGTTTAGTTGAAAAAGCGTATTTCAATATATCAGAAGAAGGAGATTTTAATTGTTTATGAATATTAATTTGTTCTTTCGAACCATTAACATTGATAGTCCACAACCCACCAGAATAAAGGAGTTTTTCTATCGTTCTGTCAACTGCCTTCACAGGACTTGAGAATATAGTGAGTATCAGTAACAAAGAACTTACAAAAAAATTAGAGTTATTTAACATTACATACCTTTATATAAGAAAACTCACAGGTTTAAAAAAATCACAATGCGAATACTGGCTTTCAGAATTTTTTTATCTTCATCAGAGATATTGTGTATTCATTCATAACCGTTTAATTCACATTAAAGGGCATAACCAAGTTATTATTCAGACCTGCTAATCATGCACTCTAACTCCTACTCAATGATAATAGAAACACTGAAAGCCACTAACTCTAAACGGGATAACATGCAATTCAAATAAGATAATCAGGTCTGGGTAATTCTCGATTTCTTTGTCGATTACAAGACTACTCTATTTGTACAGAAAACACATGACCCATATGGGGCAAAATTCAAAATATTTTTCACTCGGTTAAGAAGTCGGAAGATTATGTTTGTATGCCCGCTAATGGCTGACAAGCGACCGATCAGTTTGAAAATGTTGAAGCAAGATTGAAGTGTATTTTGAACGGTCAGTAGCTGTTAACAGGCATAGAGATAAGCATTTCTATGATCATTTAGTAGCCCAACGTTATCTCTTAAATGCTCATTATAATAGTAATTTTTAGCTGTGAATTATGCACTGCCAAGATAATTTATGGATTTAAGGTACCATCACTCCGTGATGACGAACCGTTCACGTCCGGCATCCACTCGTTCCCTCATTGCCTTGCCCGGTTTGAAGTGAATCGCGGTTTTAGATGGTAATTGAACAGCTGCACCCGTTTTAGGATTACGCCCAATACGAGGAGAACGAAGCCGACAATCAAAACTACCAAAGCCTCGGACTTCAATCCGCTCCCCCTGAGCCAAGGCTTCAGTCATTTGTCCGATAATGCAATTAAGCGCTAACTCTACATCTTTTAATTCAAGCTCAGGTAACTTCTGATAGAGCGACATTACCAACTCTGATTTGACCATGGGTTAACTCTCTTAGTCATAAAGTATTAATATTAGCAGATTCACTCATTACTGGTGGCTGTACACAAAAAAGAGGGATTAACAATTAATGAAATTCAAAATTTAAAAAATAGCTATTAACCCTCTGTATGACTGCATTCCGGGTATCGATTACAGCCCAAAAAGGTCTTTCCTGTCTTTTTCCCTTTTCTGATAGTTCGTATAGTCATCACGCCGGTTCCACATTCAGGACAGGCTTGATCTGTCAGTTTTGCTTTCTCTCTTGATTGCCCTGGCCTGCCTTTATCATCAGAAAGTGTGACATTACATTCAGGATAGTTCCTACACCCCCAAAAGAAACCGTTTTTACTTTTACGTCTTACTAAAGCATGATCACATT
>ENA-ORXI01000809-ORXI01000809.1-sediment-metagenome-genome-assembly--contig:-NODE-809-length-25712-cov-9.048605_pt1 | contig 25712 bp, 22 predicted proteins | sample MGYA00237861_ERZ511468 | MGnify/ENA primary metagenome ERZ511468 (study PRJEB26299, sample SAMN06266213) | sediment metagenome | isolation source: Hudson Canyon methane seep mesocosm | place: USA:Hudson...
AGACTGCTAATACTATATTCGATACCCTCCTTAGAGTAGTGTAAAGGACAAAACATGCGTATTTCTACTTCACATATCTTTAATCAGAACCTGACTTCAATGCTTAACCAGCAGGCAGAGTTAAGTAGAACGCAGCAACAGCTTTCTACAGGGAAGCGCATTTTAAATCCTTCTGATGATCCTGCTGGATCAGTAGAAATATTGAATTTACAACGTGAATTTAATTTGATGGAACAAAATTTAGCAAATGCTGACAAGGCGGAAAATAAACTCGTTATTGAAGAAGGTGTATTAGAAAGCTCGACCAATATTTTGCAACGTGTACGTGAGTTAGCTATTCAAGGTCTAAACGATACGAATAGTCTAAGTGAGCGAAGTGCCATAGCCCAAGAAATGAACCAACTTAATGAACAGTTACTAGGCTTAGCTAATACGCGAGATTCAAGTGGGAATTACATTTTTTCAGGTTTTAAAAATGATGTTCAACCTTATGCATCAATCAGTGCCGCATACGATGGTGATAGTGGCCAACGGAATATGCAAGTAGGTGTAGGTGTGTTAGTTGAGACTAATGATCCTGGTAATGAGGTTTTTGAAGCTCAGCATATACAAACACGAGTTGCTGATAATAATGCACCACCAGCGGTAGGCCCCGTAAGTTCATCGCAAATTAATATTACGGCGACAGCTCAGCAAGGTCCCATCGATTTTCCAATCACATTAACTTATGACAGTGTCGCGGGTGAATTAACAATTACGGATGCGGCAGTACCTGCAAACACCGCAACGGTTAACCCTTATATTGCTGGGCAATCAATAGAGTTAAATCAACTGGATGTTGACTTCCCAGATTTGACTGTTCAATTGGATGGGACGTTAGCCGATGGTGATTCTTATACTATCGATACGCAGGTCACACCTGCTCAAACTCTATTTCGAACCATTAATGATTTTGCTACGGCGTTATCAACTAATTCTGTTGGTTCAAATGATTCCCCTAATAACGGAGAGTTTTTAACCAATATTTCAACAGCAATGGAAACAATAGTGGGTGCTAGAGCTGAATTGGGTGCTCGAATGAATGGGATTGATCAGCAACGTCAGGTTAATGAAGGTATCTCTTTTAATATGGAAAAAACAATTTCATCCATTCAAGACTTGGATTACGCTGAAGCAATATCAAGATTGACACAACAATCTACAGGCCTACAGGCAGCTCAGCAATCATTTGCTAGAGTGCAGAACCTATCATTGTTTAACTTTCTATGACACACTTTCATGGTAAATTTTAAGCAAGGTTCAAAAAATGAAAGCAGTCATTCTCGCTGGTGGATTAGGCACTCGTATAAGTGAAGAAACAATCGTAAAACCTAAACCTATGATTGAAATTGGTGGCATGCCAATTCTATGGCATATCCTTAAGCTGTATTCTAGTCATGGTGTTAATGAATTTATCATTTGTTGTGGTTACAAAGGCTATCTTATAAAAGAGTATTTTTCTAATTATTTTTTACACATGTCAGATGTGACGTTGGATATGGAAAATAATGAGATGCATGTCCATGATAATAAGGCTGAACCATGGAAGGTGACCCTAGTCAATACTGGCGAGGATAGTATGACGGGTGGCCGATTAAAGCGAATTACAGACTATATTAAAGATGAAGAAATATTCTGTATGACTTATGGCGATGGTGTAGGTGATGTAGATATCACTGCGAGTATAGATTTCCATCGAAAACAAAATACATTGGCGACTGTTACCGCTGCACATCCTCAAGCTAAATTTGGTGCATTAGAGGTTGAAGGGGATAAAGTGGTTTCCTTTCAAGAAAAACCGACTGGTGATGGTGGAATAGTGAGCGGTGGTTTTTTTGTTTTATCTCCTAAAGTACTGGATTATATTGAAGATGATGCAACAAGTTGGGAGCATCGTCCGCTTGAACGATTAGCTAATGAAGGTCAATTGTCTGTGTTTAGACATGAAGGTTTTTGGCAGCCTATGGATACACTTCGCGACAAACAATATTTAGAACGCCTTTGGTCGACAGGTAATGCACCATGGAAAAATTGGTGATCTCACCTAAATTTTGGCAAGGTAAAAAAGTACTACTTACGGGTCATACTGGTTTTAAAGGTAGCTGGTTATCGTTGTGGTTGCAAAACCTTGGTGCTCAGGTGACTGGATTATCATTAGCGCCGATAACTAACCCTAACTTATTCGACGCTGCTCATGTTGCAGATGATATGACATCGATTGTGGGTGATATTCGTGATTTAAGCTTAGTAAAAGACGTCTTTACACAGTATCAACCCGATATTGTCATCCATCTTGCTGCACAAGCATTGGTCCGTGCATCCTACGACGATCCCGTTGAAACCTATCAAACAAATGTGATGGGGACACTGAACATTCTGGAAGCTTTGCGACTATGTGATGGTGTTAAAGCCGCTATTATGGTGACAACAGATAAGTGTTATGACAATAAAGAGCAGCATCGGCCTTATCAAGAAACAGATCCATTAGGTGGGCATGATCCTTATAGCAGCAGTAAAGCGTGTGCTGAATTACTCATTGATTCTTATCGATGTTCCTTTTTCTCCGACCAACAATCAACGGCGATTGCTTCTGTACGAGCGGGTAATGTGATTGGCGGTGGAGATTGGTCAGTAGAACGATTGATTCCTGATATCGTTGCTGCGGCTAAATCCAAACAAGCATTAACGATTAGGTATCCACAAGCGATACGTCCATGGCAACATGTTTTAGAGCCTTTGAATGGTTATTTAATGCTAGCGGAACAGTTGTTTATGCATGGACATTCTTATGCTCAAGCATGGAACTTTGGCCCTTTGAATGAAGGAGAAAAATCCGTCAGGTGGATTGCCGATTATTTTGTTCAATGTTGGCCAGATTTTTCATGGGAAAGCAATGGTGAGCAGCAACCACACGAAGCTAGTATATTAAAACTAGATTGTAGGAAAGCTCAGACACAATTAGCATGGTCGCCTAACTGGTCGATAGAACAAACACTGGAACAGATTGATAAGTGGTATAACGATTTTAATAACAACTATAATATGAAACAGGTTTGTCTTGAACAAATAGAATTATTTAGCAATGACTTGGCACTTAAGTCTAGATGAACATAGAGTGCGGCATGATTAGACTCATAGAGCAGAGTAAAATGAAGAGAGAAATAATAACGTGAGATATGAGTTGGAAATAGGTGATGTTTATCATATTTCGTGGGGAAATAACAACGATAAGTCCTCAGAGCAACTAGCATTAGCTCTGTCAAAAGTAGATGAAGATGATGAGGTTGATTTTGTGTTGTTATCGGAACAAGCTGATAATAAGCCCACTGAAATGACGCTCTCAGCGAATGAGTTTATTGATAAGAGATTAAAAAATGGGGCGTATTTAAACTTAGCCAAGCAGTACAAGTTACCCCAAACAGTGTTGATAAAACATATCACCAAATTGAATGTCGATGCAATAGAACGTGTTTTACGTGAGAATGTGGTTAAAAGTGTTAATTTGTACAGCTCAGAAAAATTTAAGTCTAATGCATCATTTATTGAAGGACAAAGTAACGTCCCTGTTTCAGGTAAAGTTATTGGCGCTAGTGAGCTGAATCACTTAGTCCATGCCTCTTTAGATGGTTGGTTAACAACAGGTCGATTTAACACACTGTTTGAAACACAGTTGGCTGAATTCTTAGATATAAAACACGTATTAACAACCAATTCAGGCTCATCAGCCAACTTACTCGCTTTAACGGCGCTGACTTCGCCAAAACTAGGTGATAGAGCCTTACAAAAAGGTGATGAAGTCATTACCGTGGCGGCCGGATTTCCAACTACATTGAATCCGATAATCCAAAATGGCTTGGTACCTGTATTTATTGATATAACGATTCCTAGCTACAATATTGATGCTTCATTGATTGAATCGGCTATTTCGGGCAAGACTAAAGCCATTATGTTGGCGCATACATTGGGTAATGCCTTTAATCTTGATGAGATTATTCGTATTGCCAGAAAGCACGATCTTTGGGTGATAGAAGACTGTTGTGATGCATTAGGGACAACTTATACTCCACCAACAGATATGCTGGATTATCGAGGTGAAATAATTCCGGCGAATATTGCCCGCCATGTAGGAACATTTGGTGATATTGCTACCTTGAGCTTTTATCCTGCGCACCATATTACAATGGGTGAAGGCGGTGCTGTTTATACCAATAATGGCAAACTGAAGTTACTTATTGAATCATTTAGAGATTGGGGGCGTGATTGCTTTTGCCAACCGGGACATGATAATACCTGTAAAAAACGCTTTAATTATCAATTAGGTGAATTACCATGTAGTTATGACCATAAATATACTTATTCTCACATTGGTTACAATTTAAAAATAACGGATATGCAAGCCGCAGTAGCAGTGGCACAAATGGAGCACCTACCGGGATTTATTCAAACAAGGCGAGACAACTTTAGCCGTTTGTACGAAGGCTTATCTGACTTACAAGAATATTTAACCTTGCCCGAGGCGGAGTCGTATTCAAATCCTTCTTGGTTTGGCTTTCCGGTTACCTTGAAAAAGCATGCTCGGCATGAATTTATACAATTCTTGGAGTCGAAAAAAATTGCCAGCAGGTTATTGTTTGGTGGTAACTTGACCAAGCAGCCATATATGCTGGAGCAGAACTTCCGTGTGGCCGGCACGTTGGAGAATACCGATCAAGTAATGAATAACACACTTTGGCTGGGAGTCTATCCTGGTCTAAATAATGAAATGATTGATTATATGATTCAATCAATAACCGACTATTTGAAATGCTAATATGATGAAAAACAACGATCTATATAATAATTTGTTTGTGTTGGAAATGGCCAACAATCACCAAGGCTCAGTTGAACATGGTATTGCAGTGGTTCAGAAAATGAAGGCCGTCTGTGATGATTTTCCATTCCAGTTTGCCTTTAAATTACAGTATCGAAACCTAAATACTTTTATCCATCCTGACTTTAAAGATCGTGAAGATATTAAATATGTAAAACGATTTCGTGACACGGAATTGAATGAACAGCAATTGCTTTCACTTAAACAGGCTATTGATGACGCTGGCTTTATTTCAATGTGTACACCGTTTGATGAAGCATCGGTGACATGGATTGAGGAACATGGTTTTCAAGTATTAAAAATTGCATCCTGCTCATTAACAGATTGGCCGTTATTAGAGCGTATAGCACAGTCATCATTACCATTAGTGGCATCAACAGCAGGTGCGACATTAGATGAAATTGAAAAAGTAGTGCAATTTTTCCAACACCGAAATAAATCATTAGCGGTCATGCATTGCGTTGGTGAATACCCGACACCGAGAGAGCGTCTGCAACTAGGTCAAATAGCTTTACTAAAACAAACTTTCCCTGCTATCCCAATTGGTTATTCAACGCATGAAGAGCCTTCTGAAACCGAAGCGGTGAAGATGGCAATTGCACTAGGTGCACAGCTATTTGAAAAGCATGTGGGTATAGGTGAGTTGAATGGTTACTCAGCTAACCCTGAGCAAGTACGTGAATGGCTAACATCAGCACAAGAAGGGTTTGAGTTATTAGGCTTAAGCAATGAACGCGTTGAAGTAACTGCGAAAGAAGTGACAACACTAAACTCATTACGTCGTAGTGTCTTTGCTAACCGTGATTTAGTGGCGGGTGAAATTTTACAGCCGGATGATTATTTTTTAGCTATCCCGAGTCAAAAAGGGCAATTATTAGCCAATGATTTATCAAAATACAGTCAATTTATCGTCAATAAAACGATCGCTAAAAATGAAGCTGTTTTATTCTCAGCATTAGATAGCTCAGATATCCGGCCAGCAGTCCAATCGATCCTCCGCGATGTGAGTGCATTATTAAGAGCTGCAAAAGTTACCATCGCTGATGGTGCACAATGCCAAATTTCACATCACTATGGCATTGATAAGTTTGCTGAAACTGGGGCAACCCTGATTGAGATCATTAATAGAGAATATTGTAAAAAAATCATTGTTATGTTGCCGGGACAAAGCCACCCATTGCATTACCATAGTAAAAAAGAAGAAACATTCAATATTTTAAATGGTGAACTTGAGCTAAACCTAAATGGTGAGGTGAGTACATTATCACCAGGTGACATGGTCACGGTAGATCGTAGTGTTAAACATAGCTTTAGTACCCAAAAAGGTGTGGTGTTTGATGAGATATCGACCACTGACCATGAAGGGGATTCGTATTACGATGACGATCGAATTAATAACAATAATAATCGGAAAACACCCTTATTATTCCGTTCAGACTGGTTAGAGGTAGAGTGGTAATGAAGCAGCGTGTAGCGGATTATATTTTTACTTCGATTGCCAAGCTAGGTGTTAAAGATGTGTTTTTATTGCCAGGTGGCGGTGCGATGCATCTGGTTGATGCACTAGGGCAAAATAAAGATCTTAATTTTATACCGAGTCATCATGAACAAGCTGCGGCTATTGCGGCAGAAGCATATTCTCGTGTTAATGAAACGCTTGGTGTGGCGTTGGTGACAACTGGCCCAGGTGCAACGAATACATTGACAGCTGTGGCTGGTGCATGGATTGAATCGGTACCTTTATTAATTATTTCAGGCCAAGTCAAACGTTCTGATATGAAGGCGGATAGTGGTGTGCGTCAAATGGGGCCGCAAGAAGTCGATATTGTATCTATGGTTAAACCAATTACTAAATATGCCGTTACTATTGAGAATGCAAATGATATTAAACAGCATCTTGATGCCGCGATTGGTTTGGCTACATCAGGCCGACAAGGACCTGTATGGTTAGATATTCCCTTAGATATCCAAGCGTCAATGATTGATCCTGAATTATTAGAATCAGACTGTCAGCCTGATGATACTGAGATTGATAAGGCCCAAATCGAGTCAATTTTAAGTTTAATTAAGCAGGCAAAAAGACCGCTTATTTTAGCGGGACATGGCGTACGCCTTTCTGGAGCTGCTCAGCAGTTTGCAAACTTATATAACACGCTACAAATCCCTGTTGTAACAACATGGAACTCGTTGGATCTTATTCCGTATGATCATGACTTATGTGTTGGGCGCCCCGGTTCGGTTGCATTGCGCGCCCCCAATTTTGCTATTCAAAATTGTGATTTATTAATCAGCATTGGTGCTCGTCTAGATAATGTAGTAACAGCCCACAATCCTCAAGGATTTGCGAAACATGCCAAGAAAGTTGTGGTAGATATTGATCAGAATGAACTCAATAAACACGCGATGCATATCGACCAGAAAATATGTGCTAATGCTACTAATTTTATTGATGCCTTGTTAACGACAGCTGTTGACACTGAATCTGATTATTCAGAATGGCACTATCAATGCCAAACATGGAAAAAGAAATATCCCGTCTGTGATGGTCAAGCATTCCCTGAAAGTGGTGAAATTAGTATCTATCATTTTATGGATAGATTATCGGAACATACTCAGGAAGGTGAGTTAGTTATTACTGGCAGTTCAGGCTTGTCTGTTGAAGCCTTTTACATGAGCTTTATCAATAAACCAGAGCAACGCGTATTTTTGACTTCAGGCCTAGGCTCGATGGGGTATGGTTTACCGGCAGCTATTGGTGGCTGTTTAGCGGCTGGTGGAAAGCCTGTTGTATCAGTGGAAGGTGATGGTAGTTTGCAATTAAACCTGCAAGAATTGAGCACTTTAAAAGCGCTTAACTTACCTATCAGAATGTTCGTGATGAACAACAGCGGCTATGCCTCCATTAGAAATACTCAACGTAATTATTTTGACGGTCGTTATGTGGCAACAGGTGAAAATTCTGGTCTACATATGCCTGACATTGTTGCTGTAGCGAGCGCTATAGGTCTTGATACGTTGACTATTGATGATGCTAGTCAGTTAGATGAGAAAATTGAACAAGCACTCAATCACCCCGGTCCGTTAATCTGCGATGTTAGATTGATCAGTGATGAAGCATTGTGGCCCAAAGTGGCTGCAATTCCACAAGAAAATGGCTCGATGTTATCGATGCCTCTAGAAGATATGTCACCTCTATTGCCATTAGTACAATTACGGCACGAAATGTCAGGTGAGCTCGATCCAGCATCGTTGGCGGCAAAAAGATAATTGGGGTGAAAAGTGTGGCAATGAGGCTTTATTAATGAAGACGGAACGTGTTGGAAACTGTGCTTGTTGCGGAAACCCTCGCAGCGAGAGAGATGATATAACACAATTTTTTGGCTGCGATTATTGTGGACACCAATGGTTGCCTGCTAATACGCGTAATATCCTGCAACATTATGCTGAACTGTCAGGGCGTAATGCGATGCCAGTCAAGTATTTAGATATAAAGCTACAGGAACGAGTTAACTTTATATTGCCGATGTTGCATGATGGTATGCGTGTTTTAGAGGTGGGTTGTGCTGAAGGTGATTTAGGCCGATCCCTGAAAGAATACGCAACTATTTATTATGCTGGCGTAGAGCTTTCTGGTGATGCTATAGTTGCCGAGGGTGTTCTTGATAGTGTATCTAGAGAGCCGAACGCTTTTTTAGATGAACAGCAGTTTGATCTCATTATATGTTTTCATGTGTTAGAGCATATTGTCGAGCCATTAGTGGAGCTTGCGAATTGGAAGCGAATGTTGAAATGGGACGGAAGGATCGTAGTTGAGGTGCCCAATGAGTCGGGTCACCCCTATATCATTTTTGATCAAAATCCAGAACATATTCACCACTTTTGCGTATCGTCCATTTCTTCGTTAATGCGACGTGCCAATTTTAATGTGATAAATGTTCTAACTGACTGTTTTGAATCTCCTTCTTATTTTGACAGTATAAGGCTGGTGGCGAGAAATAGCCTGAGTGATGAAGAAAAACAACAACAGTTACAGCAACTACTAGCAGTTATTGATCAGAATTTTGATGTGTATGGTGTGGGGGGAGATTTTGGCAATTATATTTTACCTGTGCTGGAAGAGCTTGCGGTAGATACACTATATGACAGTCATCAACAACAGCATGGTAAGGTCTTTGGGCGCTATAGTGTCAGTCCATTTGATATCAATATAAATTTAGGCAAGCCAATTTTAATTGCCAGTATTCGTTTTCAAGGTGAAATAAAACAATTCTTGCTCAGGTCGGGTGTTGCGGAGCATCAGTTGATTTATTTAAGTGATATATTGATGAAGGGGTTATGATGAGTCATATTGATGTTCCTATTTGGCATCGTCCATGCCCTGTATGTAACCATCAAAGTGACGAGATGATATACCACAATAAACTCGCTGTTATTGATGATTTTGACATGAGTTATATGGTTACGTCATGTCAATCCTGTCAATTTGTATATGCCAATAGATTGCCTGAGCCGTCACAATATGATGCTTATTACCGACAACTGTCTAAGTATGATGTTATTTCCACAGCCTCAACTATTCCTGAAGTAGATCAGTTTCGTGCTCAGAGTGCGATATGTTTTTGTCAGGCCTACCTAAGTCCAGATGCTGTTATTGCTGATTTAGGATGTGGCTCAGGCGTATTATTAAATGCCTTTCATCAAGCTGGATGGCATAGGTTATATGGTCTAGATCCTGCGCCAAATGCTCATAACAAAGCACAAGAATTATTTTCATTAGCAGGAGTGATGACGGGAACGTTGGAGCAGGCAGCAGAAAAGTTACCATTATCAACGATCGATTTGGTGTGTTTAATGGGGGTATTAGAGCATTTACCTCTGTTGAGAGAAAACCTTGATAATCTGATATCACAGTTAGCCCATGATACGATGATCATGATTGAGGTACCGGCCCTAGAACGGTTTGAGTGCCAGGATTTCGAACCCTATGGTGAGTTTTCCTTGGAACATATTCACTATTTTTCTGCAAAGACACTCACAAAATTAATGCTAAGTTTAGGTTTTGCAGCGCTAGATATTTCTTATTTATCCCTGCCGCATGGCAGTACAGATAGTTTATTGTGTTTATTTGGCAGGCAGATTGAACCACAGTCGATTGTATACGAAATGGAAAATATAAATAACTATTTGAATCGTTCGAAAGATAGACTATATTTTGCTATGCAGCGTGTATTTAAGTGTGGAAGTGAACAATTTATTGTCTATGGTGCGGGCAGTCACACTGCACGATTAATACCTGAATTAGTGGCTGCGGGATACGGCGAAAAGCTATTGTTCCTGGTTGATGCGAATATAAACTTACAAGGTAAAATGATGGGTGGATTGATTATTAAATCCCCCGAAGAACTGGCCCTTTATCCAAAGGCGACGGTTATAATTTCGTCCTTCCGCTCTCAGCAGAGTATCGCCCAAGTATTAGATGTACAGTATTCTAACCCATTATTATTGTTGTATTAAATTATGAAAATTGAAAACATTATCTTTGATTTTGATGGCACCTTGGTAGATTCGGCACCTTGCATCCTAAATTGTTACGAACGGGTACTAGAAGAGCTTAATATAGCCCCTAGAATAACCATTAATGAGCAAATTATTGGGCCGCCTTTGACCGCGACATTAACGCTGTTGACAGGAGTAGAGGAATACGACGACATTGCGTTGATGGTAGAACGATTTAAATATTACTACGATGAACGAGTTGCCGTTGAAACATTGCCATACGGTGATGTTGCATCATTATTGGCAAGCTTAAAAAATACCGACATTAAACTTTATATAGCCACTAATAAACGTATTTCTCCAACGATGAAAATCATTAAGCACCTCGATTGGCACGATTTTTTTATTTCAATACGTGCTATCGATCAATTAGCCTTAGGCAGACAAAGTAAATCAACACTGTTAAGTGATATGCTTGTTGAACATCACATTGATCCTGAAACTGCTCTGTATATTGGGGATAAACAAGATGATGCCGTGGCTGCAAAAGCAAATAATTTAGGCTTCTTGGCCGCCTCATGGGGATATGGTGATTGGGATCGTGATGATCATGCAACACTGTTAGCTCCTGCCGATTTAGTGACACGTGTTTTGAGTAATAATGACTAACAGCGCTAATGAATTAACACCTGAACAACTCGCAATGGGCGATTTTGATCGTATATTCAGTCAGTTTCCGATCACTGAATTAAATGATAAACGCTTATTTATGACGGGGTGTACGGGTTTTTTCGGCTTTTGGTTATTAATGGCTATACACTATTTGAATGAATCAGGTGCCAACATTAAGGTGGTGGCCTTATCAAGAAATCCAGATCGATTTTTAACGCGCCATCCATTTTTTCACCAATGTCAGTGGTTGTCTTTTTGTAAGGGTGGAGTAAGTGATTATGCTACGCCCAATGGGCAGTTTGACATGTTTATCCATGGCGCTACGGATACCTCACCTGACGCTATCGCCTCACCACTACAGTTATTTCAAAGTATGACCGAGGGTACAAAACATGTTTTAGAGCATGCCTTATCCTCAAAAGCCCAACGTGTATTAATCGTAAGTTCAGGTGCTGTATATGGCGAACAGCCTCAGCATGTAGATAAGGTTTCTGAGGAGCAGTGCTTCGTCGGCAGCGTTCTTGATGTGAACAATGTGTATGGCGAAGGTAAACGGGCAATGGAAATGTTAAGTGCGTGTTATGCCGATGCACATGATATTGAAATTATGACGGCGCGATGTTTTGCCTTTATTGGATATGGTCTGCCAAAACATTTAGCTATTGGTCAACTCATAAATGATGCGCTTTATGCCGATGAAATAACTGTAAAGGGGGATGGTAAGCCGGTTCGTAGTTATCTCTATGCGGCAGATTTAGCAGTTTGGTTGCTAGTTATTTTGTTGAGAGGGAAAAGTTCATCAGCTTACAATGTGGGTTCTGATGTTGCTATGTCTATAGCGAGTGTAGCTTTTCGTATTAAAGATGCGCTCTCGCTGGAGAAGCCAGTGTGCATAGGAAATAAGAATGAAAATATACAAGCCGCTAGGATAAGTTACGTTCCAGATATTAGCCATTCGCTCAACGAGTTAGATGTGATGGTATGGACACCATTAGATGAAGCAATCAAAAAGCACAGTTTAAATAGTAAATTTCATATTTTATAGGATATCAGGTAATGACAATCTCAATATTTTTACATGTGCCTAAAACGGGCGGGTCGACTTTACGACAATTAATGACCTTAAATTATCAACCTGAACAAATATCATCCATCTACGGTGATTTGTTTTCTGTTATTCATCAATGTCGCTCTTCAATAGGAAAAACAAAAGCTTTATCGCTTATTCAAGGCCATATTCCTTATGGTGTCCATCGCTTTATGAATATAAAAGAGGCAAATTATTATGCTTTTTTACGGCAACCGATTGATCAATTTTATTCAGATATTCAATTTTCGATAAAAAATGAAAGACATGGTTTACATCATTATTTTAAAAATGCTGAAACCTTACCTGAAACATGGGCTGGTATTGCCAGTAGCCACGTATATTATAGAAATAATCAGTGCCATTATCTGAGTGGTACTTTTTTCAGTCAAGAAGTGACGTTGGCAAATCTAAATCAAGCCATTGATAATTTATGGCAATGTAAATTCGTGGGTGTATTTGATTATTACGAAGAATCATTATTGATTTTGGCGAAATATCTGGGTTGGTCATCCATTTTTGGTGAGAAGCTAAATGTTGCTAGCAAAAGAATCGACTTGACACAAAAGATGAAGGATGATGGCAATTCATTGCTGGAGTACGACAATGTTCTCTATGCTGTCGCTTTGGAGTGAGAAAAAGAAATACGGCTCTTTGATTGATGAGGCAGCTGAGCAACTGAGAGGAATTAGAACGATTCAAAGTGAAATTATCCCACCTCGAGAGTATGCAACATATCTTGTTGGTGACAAGGTGGAATTGGAAAGTTATGAGCAGGAAATACTGATTAGAAGCGGGTCACCCATAGACATTTGGATGAAACTCCATAAGCTTTAATTGAAAATGAGATGAAGGTTTGGGTGTGATTAAGTTGAAAGTATACATGTTAGCTTGAATACTCTAAATTATCGGTGTTGCTTGTTTAGATTGGGATGATAGCCCCTATTTTAGGGGCATGTAACGGCTCTCTACCATTGACACTTATTATTATGGCTGTTGTTTTCATTAAGGGTGCGGCACTACGGATGATTTCATCAATAAAGTCTTGGCGTGCACCGATGACAAGAATGTCCAAATCGACATCTTGTAATGTGTTGGGGTGATTGATATGTAGATCTATTTGGTCTAAACAACTGCCGTGTAAGGAAAGATCTCGGTCAGCAATCCATACCAAATTCTTGTGTAAATGAGGGGATGATTTCACAAAGCAACGCCCTCTGCTCAATACGCCCACGCCCCAAAGCCCATTCTAGCATTGGGCCTTTCTGCGAGTGCTTGCGTCACTAAGTCAGATAGATACCGAGCATCATGATCAGTGTCAAAGTGTAGTTGTGACTCAGTCATGAAGGCATCCCAAAATGACGGGTGAGATGTTGAAGAGGGGATCGCTTTGTCCAAGACGATATCTAAGCCTTGGTGTTCGTCGCGATAATGCAACATGCGAAAAAATAGCTTTCCTGTCATGCTGTAGTAACTTTGCCATAGATGTTGCAGGGCATCATTGGCAAAGCTTGTTTTCTCTAGCCATTCAAAGAATTGATGTGTGCCAAAAATCATATTTTTATAGGCATAGCTTCCCCATTCCCACCCACTGATACCTTGCATCAAGCAAGGCTCTCCAACGTAGGCAATAGGCTTGCCCGCCACTCTGGGTAAAGAAAGCATGGCATGAGGGAAACAATCTGCGATGACTGTCGATGAGCCATCCAAACTGTCGCTAGGCTGTAGAACATCAACGGCATCAATAAAGAATTGTCTGCGTGTTACAAAGCAAAATACACCACTGAATGCGGCAGAAGGGTTATCTGAAGGTAAAAAGACTAAATCTTCAAGGCGTTGTAAGTATTTCCAATGAGCTTCATTGAATTGAAGTCTATTTAGCAGGGATGCGGGTGGGTGTCCATGTTCTTCGCGCACAATGCGGTCACGAAGTTTAAAATCTATCCAACCAAAATTTAGGTAGTGGTAGTCGACATCTGGTGCTTTGTTAATAGAGTCGAGTACACGAGTCACACCTCCTGGAAGCACGAGATCATCGTCTCCAAGTACCCAGACAAATTCCCCTGAGGCTAATTCTGCAGTGGCAAATAGTACATTGCGAGCAAAACCAACGGTGCTATTTTTACGACCATAAACAATAGGTAATGGGGTTTGCTTAACAATGTCAGCGGTGTTGTCGCTAGAAGCATTATCAGCGACGACAATTTCAATTCTATCGAGATAAGAAGATGCTTCTCCTTCAAGGTTTTCTAATAGTACTTTTAGTAGTTCGCCTCTATTTAAAGTAGGAATGCAGATGGATAGAATGGGTTTCACGGTAGTATGGCTAAGCATGGTTTAATCTTTCTCTAAATTTATGGTGATTAATAAATAGAATTTTCAGTCGTGATTATTGTATTTTTTTATTAAAATAAGATACTAAATTCAATGCGGGAATAGTATCAGGTTTTCTGAAAAGGAATTAGTATTGTCTGTAGTGTGTTTTATTCTTAGGTGACTAATGCTAATGTTATCTATTTATGAAGGTCGTGACATTGCGAGGAAGTAATGAGTAAACATAGTTTTTTTGAAACAAACCGTCAGCCTTATTATATCTGGTGCAGTGACTATGACTCTAAGTCTGCAGGTGTTAGAGCCTTGCACCACCTATGTCATGCATTAAATGAGCTCGGTGAAGAAGCTTATTTAATCGGTTGTGCAAAAGCAGCGATGCATTTACGTACACCCTTATTGCAGGAAAGAGATGTTTTAAGGCATCAGCGATCCAAGTTTTCCCCCGTTGTCATCTACCCTGAAGTTGTTCATGGAAACCCCCTACAGATACCTAATGTAGTGAGGTGGTTGTTAAATAAACCTGGTCATTTAGGAGGGGAGAGAGTATTTGATAGTGAAGAATTGTTATTTGCATATAATCAAGGGTTTATATCAGAAAGTATACCGAGAACCACGCCTGTTTTATGTGTTCCTGTTGTTGATGTTACAGTATTTAATAATTTAAATAACCCTCATGATGCTAACAGGAAAGGGTGTTGTTTTTACGCAAGTAAGTACTTAGCTTCTGGTGAAAAATTGACAGAACATGTGGAAGGAGCAAGAAGCCTTTGTCAAGATGTGGATTTATCACAAAAGAAAATAGCTGAAATATTAAGGAGTTCAGAGTTCCTCTATTGCTACGAACCTTCTGCAATAATCACTGAAGCATTATTGTGTGGCTGCCCAGTGGTTTTGGTACCTACACCTTATTTAAGGCGAAATTTTAACGACGGAATTGTCGGTGATGGTATTGCTGTTGGTTTCGATCCTACTCAAGTTCAGCGTGCTAAAAATACCGTAAAGAAGGTGACTGAAAATTATCAAGCTTTGATAGAAGAGTGTTGGACGCATGTAAGGTGCTTTATCGATATTATCGAACAAGAGCTTGTAAAACGACGTCAATCGATTGCGTGTCTTGATCAAAATTGGGTCGAGCTGTCGCTAGATATTATTGATGAAACTAAGGGGCATAGCCCGTTAAGGTCTAAAAAACACCGCGGAATGAGTGAAATAAAGTGGCTCAATAATAATGCTTTGACTGAAGGCCAAGCCACAATTATGGCTGAGACAATGCATCATCAATGGCTTCATCAGCCTACATTTCATTTAATTATAGTTTTGAACCCTGATGAACTTCCTTTGTTATCTGATACATTGGAATCTCTACAGCAACAGTTATATGCGTCATGGGGCTTGTCGATTATTAGTCCGGTTCCCAAGCCTGAGATGTTGTCAGATCTGCCTGAGAATATTGAGTGGTTGCAATTAGACGGTAGTTTGAATGAAGCTATAAATCAGTCCGTTGCGGAGTCTGGACTGGATTGGATTTTACAGTTGATGCCGGGTGATACGCTACTTCCTCAGGCCTTATGGTCTTTTTCGGACTGCATTAATCATAATCCAAACTACCGGTTTATTTATAGTGATGAGATGTCTAAGAATAAGTCATCTCCATTACTATTTAAACCAGACTTTAATCTTGAGTTATTAAGGTCTAGCTCTTATATCGGTCGTTCGGTAATTATTCGAAGGGATACTTTTGAAGAGATTGGTGGCTATACAGGGCTTGCTTATGTGGATATCACAGATATAGCATTTCATGTTTATGAGACATGGGGGGAGTTGGTTATTGGCCATATCGCCGGTGTTTTATATTCGGCTGTTGAAATTCAAGTTGATCAAGAAACATTTAGTGACAATGAACTGGCCGTTCGTGTCGCTCATATTGAGAGGCAAGGTATTAACGCCAGGGTGTTGATGTTGCCAGAAAACACCTTTCAAACTAAATATGTACTCGAAATGCCCTCCTTAATTTCAGTTGTTATTGCGAATAAAAATAATGCATCGGCAGTAGTCGCCTGTGTTCATTCCTTGTTTAATAATACCGCATACGAAAATTATGAATTACTCATTGTTGATCAAATGAGTGATGTTGAAGATATGAGCTATATCTATCAGGATTTCCAAGAATTATTTGGTTCTCGATTAAGGTTGTTGGAATATGCAGAGCCAAATTATTCAGCAGCTATTAATTACGGCGTATCACAGGCAAAGGGTGACTATGTACTAGTTATGTCCAGTCTGGTAATGCCTGTAAATGAATCATGGATGACAGAGCTGGTCGCTATTGTCCAGCGTAATGATACGGGGGTCGTAGGGGGTAAGGTTGTGGAAGAAGATAAGCCTCATAACGTTATTCATGCTGGTGGCATATTGGGAATCGCGAATGATGTGTCGGGCCTTTCTGCAGGCATGGACTACGATGATGTGGGCTATATGAGTAGAGCGATGCTGGCACAAGAATACGCCTTTGTTCCTAGCGCCGCTTTTATTGTTAATAAAGCAGACTTTATTGCAGTGGGAGGCTTGGACGACGGAGCGTTAGCGAATACCCACTACTGCATGACTGATTTTTGTTTGAAGGTAAAAGAAAGAGGTTATAAGAATATTTGGACACCTCAAGCGGTATTTCGTCAGGGTATAGAGCGTTCATCAACTAATAATGGCATCTGTGATTTTAATAACGGAGATGCTGAAGGTGTGCTTATTCAGCGCTGGCGTAAATATATTGAGCATGATGCAGCTTACAATAGAAATCTAACATTAATGGAAAGGGATTATTCTGTTCAAAGAAGTTTTACTGTTGGTTGGCCAGAAAAAAACTATGGCAAACCTAGGGTGATGGCTTTTCCATTTAATCAGGGTGCCGTTGGCGAGTTTAGGACAAGAGGCCCATTAAATTACCTTTCAAAAGAAGGGGTGTTAGAATCCTGTTTTTTACCAAATCACGAAAATATTATCACTCCTTTCATTCCCTCAAAGTTTGAGGTCATTAGGGCAAACCCTGACATCTTTTATTTTAATAATGCCTTACAAGATGAACATTACACATTTTTACAATGGCTAAAATCTGAAACGAATGTGTTTATCGTTTTTTCTCTTGATGATCTTATTATTTCATTGCCTAAGAAAAATGATGCTCGACGGTTATCACATAAAGATATGCGTCATAGGTTAAGAAAAACGCTTGCAGTATGCGACAGGCTAATTGTATCAACGGAACCGTTGGCTGAAGCATTTTCAGATTATTGTGATGATATTGTTGTTGTGCCAAATAGTATTGATATGGAACGGTGGTCAACAGTGATAGCGCCATTACCACAAAAAAGAGAAAAGTTAAGGGTTGGTTGGGCTGGAGGAGAGCTTCACCGGGGTGATTTAGATATGATCGTTGAGCTTGTTAAAGAAACAGCGCAGCAACTTGATTGGATCTTTATGGGAATGTGCCCTGATGATTTAAAACCCTATATTCATGAATATCATGAGTTTGCATCTTTTGATGAGTACCCTGAGAAAATGGCGGCGCTGGATTTAGATTTGGCAATTGCTCCGTTAGAACAAAATTCATTTAACGAGGCGAAGAGTAATCTGAGGCTACTGGAGTACGGCATATTAGGGTGGCCTGTGATTTGTACTGATATATATCCATATCAAACAAATAATCCACCTGTAGTTAGAGTCGATAATACAAAGGAAGATTGGTTGAATGCTATTCGGGCTGCTATTTCAGAGCCTGAATTATTGAAAGAGAAAGGATTGGAATTAAGAAAATGGGTGTTATCAAATTACACCCTTGAGAGAAACGCAGAAGCGTGGTTTAAAGCGTTAGTTGAAAGATAATTTTTTGACGCAGGCAATAATAGAAGGTTTTATTTAATGAGTATTTTTAGTGTAACCTCATGATTTTAAATGGGTTGCTGTTGGTGGCGCAGCTTGTGCATTAACGAGGCTGTACCTGCTCACAATTCTGGCAGGTTGTGAGTAACTTAACATAGATAAAATTGAGGAGAGCTATTATGGCTTTAGTAGTAAATACCAATATTGCTTCGTTAAATGCGCAGCGTAACCTGAGTAGATCTCAGGGTGATTTAAATCAATCATTGCAGCGGTTATCATCTGGCTTGCGAGTCAATAGTGCAAAAGATGATGCTGCGGGCTTATTTTCAGCAGAGAAAATGACGGCTGATATTCGTGGTGCCAATCAAGCCTCGCGTAATGCCCTAGATGGTATTTCATTGGGGCAAGTTGCTGAAGGTGCCTTAGCTGAAATTTCAAATAACCTACAACGTATTCGTGAGATTGCTGTTCAATCTGCAAGTGGAACAGTTGAAGATCGTTCAGGTTTACTAGCTGAGGTAACACAGTTAGAAGCGACTAATACTGATATTATCGCGAATACTAAGTTTAATGGTGTTTCACTGCTGACGGGTGGTGCAACAATTACAATACAAACAGGTGCTGATTCAGGTGAGACTGTCTCGATTACTGCAGGTTCTTTATCATTGACTGCGGCTTCAGTAGGTACATCTGGCGGTGCAGATACTGCTTTAGGCACTACAGATACTGATATTAACTCTGTAAGTTCGTTACGAGCTAAATTTGGTGCGGTGCAAAATAGGTTTGAATCGGTTATTTCAAACTTACAAAGTCTAGCTGAAAATACTTCTGCAGCACGAAGTCGTATTTTAGATGCCGACTTTGCGGAGGAAACTGCCAAATTGACGAGAGCTCAAATCTTGCAACAAGCAGGTACTTCTATCCTATCTCAGGCAAATAGCTTACCTCAAGCAGCACTTGCTTTATTACAAGGCTAGACATGGAAGGCAAAAAATTAAGAGCTGGCCAAGGCTTAGGTCAGTTCTTAATAAATTGAATAAAATATTAAAGCTTTGAAAAATAGTGCCGTTATAGTTTTCGGAGGCGGTAAATTCTGGGTTTAACCACAGAATAACTGCCAATTATTATCGGAGACAACTGAGTAGTTGTCCCGTTTTAGGAGAAAACTCATGGCTATAGTAGTTAATAGTAACATTGCATCTTTAAATGCACAGCGTAACCTAAATAAATCACAAGGTGAGTTAAATACATCTTTACAACGTTTATCATCAGGTTTACGAGTTAATAGTGCTAAAGATGATGCGGCAGGTTTATATACAGCCCAAAAGATGACTGCTGATATTCGTGGTGCTAACCAAGCAGCACGTAATTCACTCGATGGTATTTCATTAGCTCAAGTTGCTGAAGGTGCATTATCTGAAATTTCAAATAACTTACAACGTATTCGTGAAATTGCAGTTCAATCAGCAAGTGGAACAGTTGAAGATAGAACTGGTTTGCAAGCCGAGGTAACACAGCTAGAAGCAACAAATACTGATATTATCGCTAATACAAAATTTAATGGTGTTGCACTTTTAACAGGTGGTGCAACAATTCAAATACAAACTGGTGCCGAGTCGGGTGAGACTGTTTCTGTAACAGGGGGCAGCTTGTCATTGACTGCCGCTACAGTAAGTTCATCTGGTGGTGCAGATACAGCCTTAGGTACTTCGGATACTAATATTAATAGTATAAGTACATTACGTGCTACATATGGTTCGGTGCAAAATAGATTTGAATCAATTATTTCAAATCTACAAAGTTTATCTGAAAATGTAAGTTCTGCACGTAGTCGTATTTTAGATGCCGACTTTGCTTCTGAAACAGCAAGTTTAACTCGGGCTCAAATCTTACAACAAGCGGGCGTATCTGTCCTTTCTCAGGCGAACACATTACCTCAAATTGCATTAGGATTATTAGGATAACGTTTATTAAATTAGAATCTTAAAGGGGGAGATTAGGTTATGGCCACAGATATTCAAATACAGCCAAAAGCTCCACAGCCTAGACAAACACTTGTACCGAAGCAGGGATTGCAAAGCAATCAGCATGCTATTCCTTTTTCTGGTAAACAAAGTATAAGTCAGGAAGCGACTTTAGCGACTAATGAAAAGCCTGTAGAAGAGGTGGGGCAAGTTCAACGGCAAGTGCTACAAGAGAAGGTGGCGCAACTCAATGACCATATGCAGAATTTGAGCCGTAATTTACAATTCACGGTTGATGAAGAAAGTGGGGATAGTGTTGTCACAGTTCGAGATTCGGAAACGGAGGAGATTATTCGTCAATTCCCTTCAGAAGAAGTCCTTAATGCGAAAAATGCTGCAAATAAATTTAAAGGGATATTACTAGAGGTCAAGGTGTAATTTGGCGTGTTAATTGCTTTAATGTAACTTTAGAATAATATTAGGAGGCGATTACGATGGCTATTCAAGCACCAGGAGTAGGCTCTGGCTTAGATGTAAATAGCATCGTCAGTCAGTTGATGGCTATTGAGCGTCAACCCATTGACCGTTTAGATACAAAGCAAAGCCTAATTACAGCACAGATTAGTGCGTATGGTCGCTTTAGCGGGAAACTATCTGATTTTCAGGATGCAATGGAAAAGTTAAGCAGTGCATCAGAATTTCAGATCTTTTCAGGTGTTTCTAATGATGAGTCTACCTTTACTGCAGAAGTAGATAGTGATGCATCTGCTGGTTCCTATTCTGTAGCAGTAACTGCTTTAGCAGAACGAGATAAAGTTGCAAGTAATGCGTTCACCGATACTGCTAGCACTGTGGGTGAAGGAACGCTTACTATTTTTGCGGGTTCAGATAGCTTTGATGTTGTCATTGATGGCACGAATAATACCGTAGCAGGAATACGTAATGCGATTAATAATGCAACTGATAATACGGGTGTTACCGCTTCTATCGTTACCGATGATGATGGTGCGCATATCGTTTTATCATCTGATGACACGGGGACGGAAAATGCATTAAAAGTCACTGTTGCTGATTTAAGTGATGGGTCAAATATCGATGATAGCGGACTTTCTTCGCTAGCGTATGAAGCTGGTGTTGTGGTTCATCGTGCTGCTATTTCTACGGCAGCTGATGCGGTTGTTAATATTGATGGTTTTACTGTTACGAGCAGTTCAAATACTATTACTGGTGCAGTTTCCGGATTGACTATCAATGCTAAATCAGTTGGGAGTTCAACACTTGATGTTACTCGAGATGATGCTGCAATAACTGAATCTGTTCAGTCCTTTTCCGATGCTTATAATGCATTAAGAACCGAAATAAAAAGTCAAAGAAGCGGCCAATTAGAGGCGGATAGTACTTTATTAACACTTGAACGACAGTTATCTAGTATTCTGAATTCAGGTTCAACTATTACGGGTTCTAGTTTTTCATATGTAAGTCAAATTGGTTTGTCTACCGATGACACAGGCACAATGTCTATTAATTCAAGTAAACTAACAGAGGTCATGAGTTCGGACTTTAGTTCATTTGTAAATTTATTTTCTGCATCGGGTGAAGGTATCGCTGTTAAATTAGAGGCAATGGCGGATCAATTCCTTGAAAGTGGAGGATTGATTGATGCAAGAAAGACCGGTCTTGATGACCAGCTTGATAGAATAGAAGATCAAAAATTCAGGATTGAAGATAGACTTATTTCAGTTGAGAGGCGTATTAGGTCTCAATTTTCAGCACTTGATATGTTGGTAAGTAACTTAACCTCAACAGGAAATTTCTTATCACAGCAGCTTGCAGCAATGCCGGCAGCAAATCAATCTTAAATGTATAATGTTTGGAGTTAATTTGGATGATGCAAGCAATGGTAAATAAAAAAGCATTAGAAGGCTATGGACGTGGTGCAATTGAGTCTGAGGTTCTATCAGCTTCTCCTCATAGAATCATTCAGATGTTACTGAATGGTGCTTTAGAAAAAATAGCGACAGCGAAAGGTTGTATCCAAAGACAAGATTCTGTGGGTAAACTGCGCCAGATCTCATGGGCAATAAATATTATTAATGGACTTAGGGCGAGTCTTGATGCTGAGAAGGGCGGGGATATTTCTGCTAACCTAGACTCTCTATATGAGTATATATGCAATAAATTGCATGAGGCAAGCATGGAGAATAATGTTCAGTACCTGGATGAAGTTACTGAGCTACTCTCAGAGGTTAAAGCTGGTTGGGATGGTATTCCTCCTGAATTTCGCTAGGGCTGATTATAGTGAATAATGATGAAAAGAGACTAGCATTAAAAAGTCTCTTGCTGTTAACTCAGACCATGGGGAAAAAGGTTGAAGACAGTCAATGGGATGATGTTATTGTTTTGGAACAACAGCGGCAGGAATTTATAGAAGCTATTTTTCCTCTTGAACCCAGTGATGGAGAGTCAAGAAACACCCTTAAACAAATAGTTGAACTTAATAATAAGATTGAGTCTCAGTGCCGGAATGAAAAATCTGTAGTTCAAGAACAATTGCAGGACTTTAGCAGCAATAAAAAAGCCATGAGTGCATATCAGCGTAGCTAATTTAAAATAAAGGGCGTCATTTTTTTGACATTCCAAGCGCAACATGTTTAACTCTAACTTTCTGAATGACTTACATTGACTTTATCGATGTAACATTAAGTTTGGTTGGAGATGGAATGAGTGCAAACAATGTATTGTTGATCGATATTGATACGGATCGCCGTGAACTTTTATCGACGTTAGTTGAGTTTATTAATTGCCAGCCAGTTATTGTTCAAGATCCTGATATTTGGTTTGAAGATGCAGGTAATTTGGCCGATGTAGCCATGGCAATAGTGGGTGACTGTGGCGATAAACATCAAACTAAACAAGTATTACGCGATTTAGTTAATCATGAAGCTCGGGTACCTGTTTTTCAGTTAGATTTCCCAGAATCAGAAGTGGCTGATTTCCCTGGAACCTTAGGCTCATTACGTTTTCCTGTTAAATACCCTCAATTAAGCAATGCCTTGCAACAAGCGATCATTTATCGTGGTCAACAAGAAGCCTCTGAGCAACAGCAAGGCTATGACTTTCGTCGCTTAGTGGGCAATAGTCGCTCGATGAAAGCGGTGCAACAAATGATTGATCAGGTGTCAGACTCTGAAGCTAATGTGTTGATATTAGGTGAGTCGGGTACAGGTAAAGAAGTTGTTGCTCGAAACTTACATCATTTATCATCTCGACGTGAAAAACCCTTTGTTCCTATTAACTGTGGTGCTATCCCTGCTGAATTATTAGAAAGTGAGTTGTTTGGCCATGAAAAAGGGGCGTTTACGGGGGCGATTACATCGCGTAAAGGTCGTTTTGAAATGGCGGAAGGTGGAACACTATTCTTAGATGAAATCGGTGATATGCCTTTGCCAATGCAAGTGAAGTTATTGCGAGTGCTACAAGAACGAACCTATGAACGTGTTGGTAGTAATAAGTCTTTAACGACGAATGTGCGTGTTATCGCTGCAACACATAGAAACTTGGAAGATCATATTTCTGCAGGACATTTTCGTGAAGATTTATTCTATCGTTTGAATGTATTCCCAATTGAAATGCCTTCATTACGAGAGCGCCCAGAAGATATCCCTTTACTGATTAATGAGTTAATCACACGAATTGAACATGAAAACCGAGGTACGGTTCGCTTAACACCTGCTGCGATTATTTCATTATGCCAATATCAATGGCCCGGTAATGTACGTGAATTAGCCAATGTGGTTGAACGTTTGGTTATTCTTTACCCTTATGGCACGGTAGATTATGATGATTTGCCTGAAAAATTCCAGCTAGAAGGTGGTGAGTTGCCTGAAGCTGTGGTAACTGTAATGGAGGATGCGCCTCACCCTCAAGAGATTAAGCAACAAGCAAAACCTATTGCCCAAGAAGCTGCGAAGCAAGCTGATCCTGTTTCAGCAGAAACTGATGAACTGCCAGAAGAGGGCTTGGATCTAAAAGAACATTTAGCGAACCTAGAGTATTTGTTGATTAAGCAAGCCTTAGATGAGTCAGGTGGTGTTGTTGCCCATGCTGCCAACAAGCTAAAGATGCGTCGAACAACTCTGGTTGAAAAAATGCGTAAATATGGTATTCAGCGAGATAGTGATTAAGCACAACAGAAAAGCGCCAGCACTTTGACATTCTTCTATATCATGTTGATTATAAACGGGAAATAAAAAGAGGCACATTTTTTGCTCATATGACGGTACTTAAGTAGAAATCGTTTTATGGGATAACAAATGAATGTGAAACAGGCAGGCCAACAGTCATTATTAGAAGTCGGTTCTAGTGAAGCCGCTGCTTTTTATAATACTGATCAAACCGTTCGCACTGATACTTTAAAACGCCGTTCTGATTTCCTTGCAAGCAAGCTACTTAAGAAAACAAATGAAACCAGCCCCACTTTTGAGGAAGCTACTTGTCAAGCAAATAGAATGACACAGCTATTGGAAGTTTTACCAGGTGGTGTTGTTGTACTTGACGGTGAAGGTATTGTTCAACAATGCAACTCTGCCGCGACTGGTTTGTTAGGCGAACCAAGTGAAGGCGAAAGTTGGGTAAAAATTATCCAGCGTGCTTTTAAACCACAATTAAATGATGGCCATGATATTTCTTTAACAGATGGTCGTTTAGTTCATATTTCAACCAGTCCTTTAGAAGGTGAGCCCGGTCAAATAGTCTTATTACAAGATGTAACCGAGACTCGCAAACTTCAACAAAAAGTATCCCATTTACAACGCTTGTCAGCCATGGGTGAAGTGGCTGCACGGTTAGCACATCAAATTAGAACACCGTTATCTTCTGCACTTCTTTATATCGCTCCTCTACTTAAAGATGATGTTGAAGCTACGTTGAAGCTACGTTTTGCTAAGAAATTACACAATAGTATTAGCCATATGGAACATCTAGTAAAAGATATGTTGGCATTTTCACGTGGCGATATGGCCGAAACAGCTCCGGTTGAATTAGATGTGTTATTAAAAAATGTAGAGCAGCAATTCATGTCTCATCCCGAGGCAAAAAAATATAATCTAGCAGTACAAAGTACAGTCAAAGATGGTTATGTTTATGGCAGCAAAGATGCACTATCGAGTGCGCTACATAATCTCATCAACAATGCCCGGTTAGCGTGTGAAGAAGGGGGAGAAATAACTATTTTTGCTGATCCTGTCCAAGAAGAAGGTGTGGATTATATTGAAATTAGTATTGAGGATACGGGTGAGGGTATTTCTGAAGAGGATAAAGATAAAATCCTTACGCCATTTTATACCACACGATCATCAGGAACGGGTTTAGGTCT
>ENA-ORXI01000811-ORXI01000811.1-sediment-metagenome-genome-assembly--contig:-NODE-811-length-25669-cov-3.593740_pt1 | contig 25669 bp, 34 predicted proteins | sample MGYA00237861_ERZ511468 | MGnify/ENA primary metagenome ERZ511468 (study PRJEB26299, sample SAMN06266213) | sediment metagenome | isolation source: Hudson Canyon methane seep mesocosm | place: USA:Hudson...
GGTGGGGCTGATATAGTCAATGCGGCTAGGGGTTCTAACGTAGGCCGAGCGACTATAGCAGGGGCAGGTAGGTTAGCCGCTGGTTTAAAGAAATGGGATAAGGCTTACAAGTCTGCGGATCGAACCCTACGAGGTTTCGGTTCTCATACTGCTACACTGATAGCTCGCGACTTTCGTGTACGGTCTAATGAGGCGGGACTTGGGTCGGTGTTCGAACGTCAACAATCTTTCAGGGCGGAGTGGTACCACAAGATGGGCGATGTAGTGGCCCTCCTACCTAAACCCCCTTCGTGGCTCGATAAGAAGAAGCACCCCATTGAGTCCGAACTAGCAGAAAATAAATTAAAAGAGATCCAAGCCGCATTGATCGGTCATACGCCTATTGATGAGGTACCGCGTCGTAGTCAGGCGGAGGTTCGAGCGGTTAGGGCGTATTTTAAAAAGCTATGGACTAAATATCACATGGCATTAGGTCTAGATTTTCAGGAGGATTATTTCCCGTTAGTGCTAGAAACACAGACTGCGAAATGGCTTGCGGACGAAAAGAAGATTATAAATATATTCGTAGCGCATGGCTTTGAGAGAGGGGAGGCGAAGATCTTATGGGCGGATATGGCGGAGTCTGATGGACAGGTAGATCCTAGTGTGAACTTAGGTTTAGATAGGCAGGCTAAAGCCCCCGGGATGCGCGCGAAATTACAGCGGGGATTTAGTCCTGAGTTACGTGTGGCGATGACTGAGTATTATGCACAGGATTTGAATGGACTGATTACTGGGTATACTGATGCGTTAGGGAAACGGATGTCTTGGCAGGAGCGCTTTGGGGGTTATGTGTTTAACCAAGACGGCTCTCAGAAGTTGGAAGAGGTGTGGGAAGAGGATCCTGAAAGTGGTATACCGGTTTTTATTAAGATGCAACCGGAATGGAACCCTACAGCTAGACTGAACTTTATGCTTGATTACGCTGTGAATTCGGACGTGGATTCGTTGACTAAGAAACAGAGGGATTGGATTATAGATAAAGCGCTACCCGCATATAAGGGTACGTTGGGTGCTAGTATGGATCCTACTTTGAGAAAGGCGCAATCTGGTGTATTGACCGCATTGACTGTGGGTTTACTATCGGGGGCGACGTTTACATCAGCGCCGGACCTAGCAGGTATATACATCCGGCTTGGTGAAACTGATGGGTATAAGCGTAGTTTGAAAGGGTTTCTGGATACGTTGAAGTATTTGAAGGATCCGAGGTATGCGGATGAGGCGAAGAATTATGCTTCGATGTTGTTGACGATACACGATGGTCTAGTTGACCATACGTTATCATCCGCTATGGAAGTAGGGTACATGCCTAAGACTGCCAAGAAGATTAACGAGACTTTCTTTAGGGCGATACTATTGAAGAAGTGGACGGATTTTACGCGGATCATGGCTGTGCAGGTCGCAAAAGATGACATTAGGCACCTCTATAATAAGGGTGATGCTAAAAGCATTGAGAAACTAGCGCGTCTAGGCTTAGAGCCTGAGCATGTACAAGAATGGTTAGAGGGAGGTTTAGATCGGAGTGGTTTAACTCAGGAAGAATTTAATGAAACGTCTGATGAGATTCGGGTCGCGCTTAATAGGTGGACTGATCAGGCGATCATGAGACCTGATGCGACTAAGCGCCCAGCTTATGGTTCCGATTCTAGGATGAATTCGTTCTTCTATTTGAGGGATTTCATGTATACGTTCTTTGAGACTGTATTAGCGCAGACGGCTACCAATATAAGGGATGCGGAGGGTGCGGCTAAAGTGATCCCTGTTATGATGCTGGGAATGACGCTTATGCCATTAGCGGCGGCGGGTTACGAGTTGAGGAAGTTGATATTTGGTAAGATGCCTGCGGCGGCGCTAGACATTAAGGATACTACTCGGGAATATTATGGGTTGGATTACTTGAGTGAAGTAGCGAGACGGTCTGGAATATACGGACCGTTGCAATTGATAGATGATGCTAATACTGATCGTACTAGAGGTAATAATGTACTAGTGAACTTGATGGGTGTACCATTCGAGAAGGCTGTACAGTTCATTGATGATCCGTACAAGGCGATGATTAAGACGACTCCGATTATAGCGCAGAGCTCCCCATTGAAGAATATGCTATATTAATGTATAATTCTCGTTGAACTAGTTCGGTCGACTTGGCGGTTAATCTTGTAGTTCATCCCTAAAACCCCCTACGGTGATCTCCATTCTCGTAGGGGGTTTTTCTATCTATAGAGTCCTTTTAGTGGTTCTTCCCCGTAAGGAAGGTAGAAGTCTGTAAGTTCATTCCACGCCATTACCGCCTCGTCATTAGACATCGTTATAGGTAGGTTGAGGGTTTTTCGTATACGTGTGAAGTTCGGTAAATCTAATGTCAGTGCATCTATGATAGGGTCGTCTTGATTCTTTAGGTGCCGCTTACCCTTAGCTGTAAGGTGCCATAAGTGATTTAAAGGGCGGCGACCTCTACCTGGGCCAGTGTCTTTAATTTCATCGAGTCGTTTAACGAATCCGTAAGATGCGTTGTGGTGCATTGCATTCTTGAAATTCTGGTGGTTCATGCCTGTACGGTTTCGCAGGTTAATTGTGGTCTCTTTACCTTGTTTCTGTTCGAGCATGTGTAGTATGACTAGGCGGTTACTCATTTAATCCCTCAATTGTTGTTGCTCGTATTGAGCGTGGAGTTCTTCGGGGTGTTCTTGTACAGAGTTTACATAATCGTTCATAGCGGCTACGACGTTGTCTGCGGCTTTCATTCGGAATAGTTTATTGGGGTTATCTAGACTGCCGTAAAATGCTTCGTTGGCTAGTCTGACTTTATTGGCGTAGTAATGGATCAAGTGGGCTCCTGTAGAAGTGAATCCCTATTTTACTTTATTAGGTTCTGGGGGCTGTGTTTGATGGAGTTGAGCGGAGTTAATGGTAGGCCATCGCACTTTTTAGCACATAATTAGCACACACGCTTCTATTGAGGGTATAGATTGTAGCTATAGCTGAGCGCGCGAGGTATAGTCGACCGCACTTTTAATGCGATGGTCGACGGTTCGAATCCGTCACGACCCACCATATTTACTGGGGCTTCCCCAGTCTGTCCAAGTCTGAATCAGGGTAAACCAGTCTACATTTAGCACATAATTAGCACACTACTCAAGTTTCCTCCTTACGCACGCTGATCGGCCGTCTATTAACTTCGCCGTGTATCTCGACAGAGTCTAGTTCAGAACTCAGTGTTTGCCAGACGGCCCCTATTTCATCGTAGTCTCCGTTGTACATCTTGTCCTCGGCTTCTTCGATTATATTCTCTTGGGTCGGTTCACCTGATACTTTGACCGTAACTGTGCGTTTGCTCGTTTCTGTTCTCCATACCGTTACCGAGTAGGTATGTCGTTCTTCTTCTAACATGGCATATAATTTGTTTATCCTTCGGGTAACCCCGGCTACCGATATACCGTGGATTTTAGCTACGTCTTCTCGTGAAAGGCCTCTTTCTATACGGTCGAGGTATATCTTCTTATATTGCACTACGTCTAATAGATCGTATCGGCGCCTATTAGGGATTGCAGGGAATTGAGCGAGCCGCATCTTTATGTCCGGCATGTCGCGTAGTCTACGTTCGTTCGTAGATAGATTCTGTGTCTTGTATTTAGCCATTATGTATCCTCGGGGTCTTCCTCTATATTTAGCACACTACTTCATAAACCTACTTTAGCGAAGGTTTCGAGGAATGGGTGGCATGGACCGTCTTCACTTTCGTTAATAAGAGCAGTCCATATTGAGTAGGTTTGAACATCTTTACGGTCGTTTAGTTCGTCGAGGTGTTTCGACATTGATCCTAAATTGGCGTGATGGTCATGGCGTTGTACCCAAGTGTGTTGGACCTCGCACCACTCATCCCACCCTATGACGTAGACTTCAGGGGCTTCGATTAAGCGGCTGTACATCTTAGCGCCTGGGAACAGGTCGTGTATTTCCTCGAATTTTTCCTCGACGTAGGTGAATATAGAGTCGGGGTAACCTTCGGGTTCGTATGTCCCGTTTTCGTGGGCAGCCCTACATTCTCTCGTCTTCTCCTCTGCTCGTTCTTTGTGCTCTGCTTCCCTTTCGTTATTAGATGTTAGAGTCCAGCGTAAAGGGTCAAATTTTGGATCAAAATTGCAATCCTTGTAATCTTTTACGCGTTTATTTACTTCTTCGTCCGATGGGCGGGGGTTTCTTCGTCCTACTTCCATTATGTGTCCTCTATGTTATTAACGTAATCGGTTAGGTGTTCTGATGATAGGTGCGCGTACCGTTGAACCATGTCAATACGCTTCCAAGCGCCTAGCTCTTGGAGTATTTCAATACGAGTGCCGTGCTGGACGTGCCATGATGCCCAAGTGTGCCGTAGGTCATGCCAACGGAAGTCTTCTATGCCCGCCCGTTTAAGCGCGTTCTTAAACGCCTTAGTCCCAGCTTTTTGGATAGGCTTACCTTTATAGGTGAATACATATTTGGGGTGGTTACCTACCTGCGCTTCTAATACTTTCAGGGCGCTTGTCGATAAGGGTACAGCTATAGGTGTGTCGTTTTTAGATCGGACGGCTTCGACCCATGCGTGTTTTCGTTCTAGGTCGACTTGGTTCCATTGTAGTCCGGTAACGTTAGACTCTCTTAACCCTGTGGTCGCACCAAAGAGCGCGGTCGCTTGTTGATGAGGTGGTAGTTCTTCTATAAGGGTGTCGAACTGTGTTTTAGTTAAGAATCTGACTCGTTTCGTAGGTTCTTCGAGTTTACGGATGTAGGGCATATCCATCTGGATTTCCCAAGGCCCGTGGCAACAGTTCAGCACTCCGCTAACGAACGCGAAGTATTTGTTCACCGTAGCGTTGGCCGGTCGTTTACCTTTCTTAGTAGGTTCTGCAAGTCGCGTATTGATTAAATCAGATATGACTGCGGAAGTAATCTGATGTACATCGAAGTGTCGAAGATGTGGGTCGAACCAGTTGAGCTTGTCTAGGTCGTCTTGAAGTGTGGCCTTACCATCTACGGTTTTTTCTTCGATAAAGCGTACGCATGCATCAGGCCATGAGAGTGTACGTCTAGTGTTCTTAGGGTCGTTCTTGATTATCTCGGCAATCTTTAACTGAGCGATTACTCGGGCTTTCTTTTTGTCGGTTTCTTGAGTAGTTCTTCGTATTTGCTTTCCGAACGGGGGCGTGAAGCGGAAGTGCCAGACTTTCCCGTTGGGGCGTTTGAATAAGTCCATTGTGTGAGTTCCTTGGCGGCGGAACTCTCATGATACAGATCGTCGAGGTATTTAGAAAGGTCGCTCTCTTTGAATACCCACGCCCGCCCGACTTTAACGCCCTTGAGCTTATCGCTAAGGACTAAGGATCGAACGGTTTCGGGATGGCAGTTTAGGTAACCCGCCGCCCCTTTGAGTCCCATTGTCACCAAAGGCGCTCGGTAGGATGATCTAGGGAGTTATATATTACTCGGTCTACACGGTACGAGGGGAACCCTGCGAGTTTGGCGTAACGACGAGCTTTCTTAATGGCCTGACCTAATCCTTTAGCGGTGGCTTTAGGAACGCCTTTAGTCTGTTTTGTACCGTACTTATCGTAAAAGTAAATACGATAGTCGCCTTCGTTTATGCTTGCCATACTATCTCCTTTAGGACGGGCATATGGTTGGTGAGGATTGCTTTACATTCTTCAGCGATCTCTCTGTGTTCCGCTTGCGTATCTTCCTTGATGCGGAGGTCAATGTAATGAATCCACGACCTGATGCTCCCTGTCATATAGAGTTTTGACATAGTGTTTTCGGGTAATAGGAATCGCGCGCATTCTCGAGCGACTCCACCCATCATTGCTTCTTCGTACGCGTCTGAGCAGTACCGTTCGACCCGTTCTTTAGCTTCTTGGAATCGACGCACTGTTGTCGGGTTAAGGTCGTCGATTGAAGACTGCCGATTGCTTTGCGCTTGGCGCCTAGGCTCTACGTTCTCGAACTCGAGGTTACTGTTATACCGCTGTGAGAATTCCTGGAAACAGAACGATCTGTGTCGTAGAATTTGTCGAGCGATGGCCCGAGAGGTTTGAATCTCAATAGTCATTGAAGCGTGCTCAAAAGGGGACCAATGACCGTGCTTTAAACAGTACTTTAACAACCCCGTTGTATTAGGGTTATCTTGATTATCGGATGAGACTCTAGCGCAGTACGCGATGATCTGTTCAGGGTTAGGTGTGGCGGTTATTAGCTTGGTTTTCATTTCGGTCTCTTGGTTGCGTAGTGGAGGGCTACTTCTTCGATTAGATCGTCTACGGTCCCTTTAGGGGTTCTTGTAAGATTTTTAACTCGGGCGAGAGTGTCTATAGCGTCCTCGGGGAAATCGTGGTAACTCAGGTGTATTACATTGTTATCTCGGTAGACTCTACATCTATAACGGTTGCGTTCTGCGTCGTACCATACGCCTCTAGGTAAGCGGTTATGTGGCATTGATTATGTCCTGCATGAAGAGTTTAAATTCCATGTTTTCAGTGTAGACACACGCCAGTATATCCAAGATGGATATGTGTGTTCCGTTGATGAATGGGTTTGCGTTATCTATGAGTTTTTCAACGATTGTGGGGTCGGCTCCTATATGATGAACGAGTTCTATAAGAGTGGCGCGGTGGGGAATTTCTCCGGTTATTAGTTGAGGTACGGGGAATCGATCATCTAGGTACCGTATGATATTTTCTATATGGATGAGTTTGGTGGTTTTGGTTTGTAGACTGAAGGCCGTTGACCCGGCTACATCGTATTCGACCCCTTTTATATCGAGCATAGCTTTGACTATCCTGAATTTAGGACAGCCACTCCCGTTAATTATATACATTTATAGTTTCCCCTCTATCCATGCAATTAGATCTGCCCTGTCTATTCCGGCGACGGCAGTTAGTTTAGGTTTTGTCCATTCGAGATCGGTGTAGATGAGGCACTTAGTGGGTGAACCAACGACAACGTAGACCGAACGACCCTCCGCATATCTTGCGGCGAGCCATTTGATCTGAAGCATGGACAGCTTAGGCTTTACTTTCTTAGGTAGCCCTTTCGGGTAATACTTGTATTCGATCCATAGGTCTCCTTTGGCGGTTGAGTAGTATGCGTCGGCGACCCCCGAGCTAAATCTATCAGAAACTTTCCATTTATAGATGTTGCTCGGGAGTTTACGATGTACATATTGTATAAAACCTGACTCGTTCATTTTGTAGATTAAAATAGACAGTTTATGTACTCAATTATTTAGCACTACTTGAGCGCTCTCGCGTATTGTGAGTGCGGTAGCTATGTGTTCATGTGGACCGGCGTTAGCGAATTCTAGCTTTGGCCATGTCTTAGACATATCGAAAGAGAAGTCGGTGACTACTTGACATGGCATGATGCCTTTCTTCTGAAGTGTTTTAACGTGTTTTATGAAGTTGGTTAGACTAGCGGGCGATACCTCAATCATCCAAGGTTGTAATTTTTCTGTAGGGTTGTCCGCAGGTATTATGGCTAGTAGGATGGAGTTCTTACACGCTTTACCTGCTCCACGCCCTCCGTCTGCAGTTCCCCATTGATTAAACTCGCAGGATGGGCAGTCTTCGCTTTTAACATCGTCGCTATTGGCTCTAGGTACTAGGTTGGCTTCTACTTTATTCGACGCGCTACACACTGGAGGTAGTGGGTTATTAGCGTCGAATCTGACAGGGAAGTAAGCGCGAGTGAATCGCCAGTCTAAGATGATTGCCGATAATGGGCCTTCGTCTGTGGTGTTGTCTGGCAAGGTGAAAACTCTACCACCTAGTTTAATCTTATTTGGCCCGTCCCCTCCGACACCTTGGAGATCTACTTTTTGGGCTTCTAGTTCTTGGCGTAGTTGTTCCTGGATATTGATGAGTGCGGTTGTCATAGTTCCCTACTTTGATTTTTTGGTTAATGAAATCTTTACTTGTGTGAATGGACGAAGACCCGGAACCTCTTCGCCTTGTGCTAGTAGTTCCCGATATGAAGCGGCTGAGGGTCTTCGTTCCAAGAGGTAAAGCGAGCCGGTTTCTATCATGTACTGTTCGAATGCGTCGAAGTCTTCGATGATTGGTATTGTCAGTTCTGACCGTCTGGCTGTGGCTGTTTTGCCTGCGCTTGTTTCCATATCTTCCTCGTCCATTTTGGCTAATACCTCCGCGTCAAGTTCTACGATCCTAGCTCTAAGATCGCGGCTCTTTTTATCGAGGTCTGCCCTTTCTTGTTTCATTGCGTACATCTCGTCTACTATTTTACCAAGTGTGCGTCTCGGGGCTGTTTGGGCTGTATCGCTCATTAATTAATCCTCTAAAAGTTCTAATAAGTTGCTCATCTTTGTTACTTTGGCTTCCAGCTTTTGGTAAGCCTTAACGTCAATCGTGGATGCACCTGCGACTAATATTGTTTCGGTCTTTTGTGTTTGACCGGCGCGATAGATGCGGCGATTGAACTGCTGGTATTTCTCTGCATCGTAGGTCGGAGATGCCCAGATCGTCGTAGTCCCTTTGGTTAGTGTTAAACCGTGAGATGCAGATGCTGGATGTGCGAATAACACCTTCGTTAATCCGGATTGAAAGTCAGATACGGCTTGGTTGCGGTCCGCTACCGAAACGGAACCGTCTATAACCGCGTAGGTGAATCCGGACTTCTTTGCTAGTTCAATAAGTGCGTCCCTTTGGTGTGTCCAATTGAAGGCTACTAGGCATTGGTCTCGTTCATCGATTAACTCCATGATCAGTTCGTAGCGTTCGCCTGCTATTTTGAGGACGCCTTCATCTCCGTATACTGACCCTGATGCTACCTGCATTAATTTAGTAGCGAGGGCGGCGGCGTTGACTCCGGTTACTTCGCCTGCTTTGGTTTGTAGTACGGCTTGAGTTTTGAGCTTCTGATACTCGAGCATGTGTTGTGGTGATAACTCGAACTTAACGGTGTGAACACTGTTTTGTGGTATGTCGATACAGTCTTCGAACTTATGGCGGATGTTGATATCGTGCATGAGCCCATAGACAGCCTCTTGGATATGTTCCTTTTCTTCCCATACGGTAAATGGACCGGCTGAGTTCTGAGTATGAGTTGAAGATCGGAATTTCCAATAGCTGGTACCTAGTCGTTTACCATCGTCGACTAGTTTGACTTGGTGCCAGAGATCGATGATTCCATTAGGGTTAGGTGTACCTGTCATGAGCACTCGTTTTTGGAAGAATCCAACGATGCGCGCCATGGCTTTTGATCTTTGACTAGTCGGCTTTTTGAATGCGGTTGACTCGTCTATACAGATGAGATTGAATTGGTCTAAGACCTCAGTGTTGTCTTTTAACCATCGTGCGGCATCATGATTCGTCAAGACGACGTTTACATCATCTTCGAATGCTTCGCGTCTATTCTTTGCATCTGCTATACGGTATGTCAGTTCAGGTGCGAACTTAAGTATGTCCTGTGCCCAACTCGGGAAGAGGATAGATTTAGGCGCGAAGACGAGTGCCTTTCCTTTACTCTTTTCGGCGCGCATATGTTCGATGATGCAGCGCGTTTTACCGGTGCCTGGATCGGAGGTGATGAAGGCGCGGTCATTAGCGGCTAGGAAGTTGATGGTCTCAACCTGATGCTCGAACAGTTTCATCATGGGGGTCCCATGATTAGTACACCTACTAGTATCCCTAGTAGAAAGGTCCCGACCCACGTAGTGACTTCGTGCTTCTTCGGTAAACCCATATGGTGGGTGCCTACCCCGTACATAAATTCTTCTTTAGTTTTCATTTATACCTTCTGATAGCGTTGAGTTTTGCGTTAGATTTAAGTTCTTGGTATGAGACTATGCCTAAATGTTTGCGCGGGTTACCGCACATATAGCAGGAGCATAGCGCTCGTTGGTGTCGTAACCGGTACCACTCGGGAGGGTTCGTATTTCCTAGGTGTCGACATTTGTTTATATACTTTGCGATCTTGTCGTATTTACGTAGGAGAATCCGTCTTTCATCTCTAGCTTGAGGGTGTTTCATATGAAGTACATTCCTATGTATTTATAACGTTGTAACCAGTGACACCCGCACGATAGGCACGTGAAGGCCTGCGTGAACTCGTCATCGATCTCGCCGTAAGCGTTTTTCTTGGTGTGGACACTGCCGCATTTAGGACAGCGTGGGCCTTTCATTCTTCTACTCCCCATTCGCATGAGTTCATATTGCTAGGCCCGAAGGGGCAATACAGGCAGTTCCATTTGTTATTAATTGGCTTGAATTTAGTGTCGTTACGCATTGTGTCTACGCGTCGTTTGAAGTTTGCTTCGAACTTAGGGATCTGCTTAAGTTTGTATTTACTCGTCTTGATTTCGTCTTGATCCGTATAGGCGAAATCAACGTGGAATGTCTCAAGATCTGGGTAACGTTTTAGTGCGCCTACCGTGTACAACTGGCCTTGTGATATACGTTTTATCGGGTAATCTTTGCCGGTTTTCCAATCTATGATGTGGCAGTGGGTTCCGGTCTTGATGAATGCGTCTAGCTTCATGCGACAGTCTACGTTCTCATCGCTCCACCCCGTTACCTGCCAGTCTATCGTGTACGCCCAGTCCTCTTCGACGGTTGGATTCTTGATTTTGATATCACGGATGTAGTTGGTGATCTTTATCTCATTGCTGAGGGTTACATCGTGTTGAAGGTAGTCTTCAATATTGGTGTGTATACGGTTCCCTCGGATCATTGGATTGTCCGCTGGAAGTTCAGGTTCGGGTAGCTTATCTATATATTTAAGTTTATATTTGCGGGGGCACCCTTCGTATAACGTGAGGGCGCTGAAACTCCACGGTCGATTGGTCATTGGCGGTTCCTATTTGCTGTCTATACTTACTACATTGCTTAGGTCTGGGACATCTAGGTCTATTAACCCTGTGTTAGTTCCTGTCCATTTGATAGGTACGCATCGTCGTCTAATGTCGGACCCATGAACGTTCCTAACCCGTTTGAATTCGATTCCATTTAATTGACAAATTTTAGTGAATTTTTGAAGACCTGGGGCGGGCCATGTTTGCGTTACCCACGTGTATACTTTGAGTAGTTCCTCTTTAGTGACGTGCATATCTTGATTTTTGTTGTTGACCCATTCAGAAACTGTATCGAAGTAGTGGTTATAATGCATGAGCTGTGCAGGGTCGGGATTATCTAAGAATAGATCAGTGAAGAAGTCTAAGTCCCCCTTGTTAAGGGCAATCCAGAATTCGTCGTGAGATGATTTTGAGTTTCGGGTTAATAAGTCTCGGGCGTGGTTATGGAGTGGGGTTATTACATGTTCTGTATTAACTTTTATCTGACGTAGGTATTGAACCATTTGGTCGAGTTCTTCGGTTAATTTCTGATGAAATGCGTCGGTGTTAGATCCTTCTAATGGTTCACTTTGGTATGGCGCTATGTTCATTCTTCTATCGTCGTCTTCTATCTTCATGGGTACGGTTTCGTTAGAGAAGAATAGAAAATTAGCGAAACTAGGGCGCATTACCCCGTTGGCTCGCATTGCTCTGATTGTAATATTATCTTCTGTAATATAAGTCCGGAGGGTGGCGAGCATTTGGGCGCTAACGTTATCGTTTTTGATTTTAAACTCGTCGGCTACGCATATTATGTTGCGCTCCATGAACTGGTTCTTTTCCTCTGTAACAATGCGGGTTGTGCCCATGAACGCGTGGTTGTGCCCGAAGACGGGTAAGAAGAATCGTTTGAATAACGAACCCTTTCCGGTACCGGTTGTTCCGTGAAAGAGCCACGCGGTTCCTGTCTTTTTTCGAGTCTGTACTATATAGGCTACCCAGTTAATAAAGTAGTCGTAGGTCTCTTTGTCTACGCATATATGTTTAATGAGACGTTCAAACGTCGGAGGTATTTCTGTGCACGTTTCTGTTGATGCGAGGTATTTAGAAGGCGCGAATTGGTTGCACCACCTTTCTTTAGGTTTGATTTGTTCGAGGGTGGGCGGGTGGAATTCTATAGTCCAGTCAGGTATATTTTTTAACTTTTCTTCCCCGTTAGTAACTAAGAAATCATTGATACGATCTTTAGTTCCAATTACGTTGCAGGAGGTTACTTCATTAGTATCGGGGTTATATTTAACCGCCCAATATCTATCGAAGATAGGGTCACGGAACCCTATAGATTTAGATAATGCTATTGTTCCGTTTAGACCTAGTTTTAGATCGGCGCCCCCTGCAGGCTGTGATTCGTGGTACTGAGCGTGTAGTGCAGGATCGAGATCTAGAAGGCGGAATTTAGGTTCGTCTTTGAAGTTGAATACAGTGTCTGGGGAATCAGGGTTAAAGAAGTACCCCCAACTATCGCCACCGTTGAGGTTAATGTAAATCCATCCGTTATTTTCTCTGACTCCTGTGATCTTGACCTCTTTGGGGTCGATGGTTACATAGTTATTAACAGGTGAGGGTTTCTCTATCAGTCCTGTATTTGCGCGAAGTTCATTTACTAAGGAGTGGGTGTCGAATTCTACGCCTTTAGGTTTGAAGGTACACACTCTGTGACCGTGATTACCTTTTCGTATGCATAGATTGAATCGTTGTTTGATGGGGTCGTTTTCTTGGACCGGAGGGGCGATGTAAATTATTTTACCAGTATCGTTGACTGAGATATCTAACGGCCATCGTAGGGCCATTTGGCTGTTGCTCAACTCGATGGAGTTGAACATCGTTTCGAAATTTAGTTCGCGTAGTCGGTCTTTGATTTGACGGGGGTGTTCAGCTTCATCGAGGATGAAGAAGTAATGTCCGCGAAGTGCGTCTTCCTTGGTAGCCTTGGATGAGTGTTGGAATATGTAGTCAATGTCCGGTAGACCTAAAGCTTTTAGCATCAGATCTCGGGACTGAAATGGTAGGTCGTCTGAGTCGATATCTAAGATGACGATCTTGGTATTTTTAGATTCGGTATGACCGGCTCTGGATTCGTTCTTTAACGGCCGGTCCAGTTCTCCTTTCAGGAAGCAATGGCCTTGGTCTGCGTGTAATTTTAGTACTTCAAATAGTGCGGGTAAGTCTTCAATGTCATGTTCAAAGCTATTAACGTTGGTAACGTTTGGATAGCTGTCCCCTGTTATTAAATTCTTAACCAAAGCTTGACCGTTAGTGGCGGCTAGAAAGGTCGTTTTGATCATATTATCTCCTTATAGGTATTGTGGGATTTTACTCCTTTGCTTTGTCGGGGCTGTTAGTAATCCCTGACCACCACACCGACTGGAAATTGAGGTTTTCCGAAAGGGGTAAGGGTGAAATACCTTACAGTCACTTGTTTACCAATATACTCATCTGGGTTGTCAATTTGGTGTCTGCGGTCTTCGTCTGTGCCCATCATCCTGACATCGAAGCCGTCACATTGGAGTACGCCGTTTCCATCTTTGTCGGCTTTGATTCCGATGATTTTGTATTCTGTTTCTTTGAACTTTTTGTACTTATACAGGTGCGGTGATCTTTGGCCCTCAGCGTACGGTCCGTCCATTCGTAGCATGATCCCTTCGTAACCTTGATCAACGAATCGATCGTGCCATACGTCTACTTCTGGTTTAGTTACTTCGATGAAGGGTACGGATTGTACGAGTGGACTACTTAATGCCGTCGTTGTGGGGAGTACATACTTTTTAAATCGTTGTACATATCCTCCAGATTCTATTACATCGAATACTCTGAATTCGAGCGCGGAGGTGTTTAGGTTGGGTTTCTTGCAAGCGGCTACTATTTCATTAAGTGGTTTACCGTGTATGTACAGCTCGCCATCCAGTAATGGGCGGCAGTCTTTCAGGATTTCTTCGAGGTGCGGTACTTTATAGAATTTTCCTTTACGACTTTGAAACCCTTTTCCTTGAACCCATATCGCTCTTACCCCGTCGAGTTTAGGGGATCCGTATACAGTGGTTTCCCATTTGATTTGTTTGGCGATTATGTCCTTACTGTAGTCTCGGGCTAACATGGGTTGGTGGAATGCCTTAAAGTCGAGGTTGTTTATATCATCGCTGTACCCTTCCCGTTCCATGCGTCTGGTATATTTAGCGGCGGCCTCTAAGCGCGCTTGACCTATATCTGTGGTGGCGTTGGATCTGCCTTTATTTTTACCTTCGCAGTAGGTCGTTCTGCTTACCATTTTTCCGTCTTTTAAACCGTGGTGAGTGGTATATGAGTCGTCTTTTTGAGTGATAAACCACTCGCGGATTTTCCCTTTGCTATCACGTTTATATAATGAGCCTTTATATTTCATACATACCTCTTAGTTAATAAGTAGTGGATCAGGGATGAGCCACCCGAGTCATAGCGTAACCGTCACTGTGTGGGAGGAGAAATACGTAACCTCGCAACGGACATAGGCCAATCCTCATCCTCTCATTTGGTCCCCTCCACTTGCAGGTGTTTCTTTAACATGTACCACCGCCTGCTGGGTCCATCCGGAAACGTTCGTCGCCATATCACGTGAAACGACAAACACCCTCCGGCTAGGTAGTTTATTTGTTGGCTAGCATGAACACTAGGCAACAGATTGCGTGGGCGAGGTGGGACTCACCGGTTTCTTCGTCTTTGCTTTCACCACTTTGGTAGGCGGCTAGGTGGCGTAGTGCGGCGGCTAGATATCTAGTCTCTCCGTTTTCGACATACTTCCAATTATCTCTTTCATATTTAGCCGCGCCGTAAGTGAGGACTCTTATCACGGGTTCGAAACCTTTCATCGGGAGTAGACTCCAGTCTGGCTTCGATTTGTCGAACTTTAAGCCTGTCGGCAAATCGTCTGTCGCTTTCTTTGGCATGTTGTTCCTGTAGTTGAGTGAGTGTTTGAAGAATGCTAATGATGTAGGTGTCCATGTCCATGCTATGTGTCCCATAATGAAGTGACGACCCTGTTCTTAGTTTTGAGCCGTATAGATTGTATTGCTCTACTACGGTTGGTTACTAGAGAACTGCTGGTGTGGTTGTAAGCTAGTACTAGGGGTATTAGAGGTACTTCTATGATTTCACCTACGCACTTACGCGTAGATCTGGCGTGGAATTCTCTAATTGTCCCTTTTTCCCAAGCCCATACTTGGCAGACTCGAACATCGTTTTCTAGGAGTTCGTCTTCGGTCTTATTTTTGATCCGCCCTGCATATAGAAACTTATCTGTGGATAGCTTTTGCATCTCGTCCCAGCCTGCATGGACTGTTAGATCTAGGTTATGTTTGAAGTAGGTGACATCGTCTTCTCTAGGTCTACGTTCTAGGGCAGGCATTACATCCGTGTTATGGAGTATATGCGCGTCGGCGTAGACTCTTGGGTTTACGAAATTGTATCTGAACTCTTGTTCGTATCTACTCATTCGTTCTTGTAGGAAGTTTTTCCTTCTGTCGCGGTTAATACCCCCACGTCGTTTAGGGTATTGCCATAACTTAGGTGTTCTATATAGGTGTCCGTTGTGGACGAATGGCTTTGCGCCGTACCCATCTGAGTCGCCTTTGTACGCGGTCTCGGGTTGAATTGCTCCACGATCGACTAGTCGTCGCATTACTCTATTACGTTTAAGGTTTCTTCGATATTCTAGTAGTTTGAGTACATCGTTGCGTAGACGATAAGGTGCTATTTCTACATTGATTAAGCGTTCGTAAAAGTTAAGTATGTCGGAAGATCGAGCGTTAGATTCTATGTCTTTTCCTGATTTTTCTATATACAACTTATTTGCTTCGGCGGCTATAGCGTTAGTATCATATTTGATATCTTTAAATGCTTTCATGTAGGTCCTCAAGGTTCTAGGTATATGTCTATATACTTACCGTAAGCCGCGCTGTCTGAAGTTGTGCGCGCCCAGAATAATGGGTAGTCGGGTTCTATATCAGGCCAGTCGCTTGACCCCATATCGGTGAAGTAGATTAGAGCGCTTGGCTCTTCATCCATGTTTTCTTCGATCCAGTCGAATACAGGTCTGAAGTTAGTACCTCCTCGCCCGTGTACGGTGAGTTCTAGTTCATCTTCGGGTAAGTAGACGATTGGGTCGCCCCTAAGCTCTGTGTCGCATTGGATGACTGTTATAGATTGGAAACTTACATTCTCTATAAGTTCTTTTAACTCGGACCAGAATAATTTTAGTTCTTTATCGCTCACTGAACCGGAAGTATCTATACCCAGAACTAGGTTCCCAATGCTTGGCTCGTGGAGGCTTGGGACTATGAGTTTTCTATGTATATAGACTGGGTCTGGTGGGTACCATGAGAAGTCAGTTTTAGTGATGGTTCCTGTGCAGTCAGCAAGCTGTCTTCTCCAGTTAACTTGTGATTGACCTAGGCCGACTGTACCCATTCCGTTTCCTGGAATTAGTCCTCTAGATTTGCAAGATTCGTACGCGTCTACTGCGGCGGCTTCCCAGTCCTTTTCTTGTTCTTGTATGCTACGTACATCTTTCCATTCTTTATCGGATAGATCACCTAGAGGTTTTCCTTTAGGGGCGCCTGTACCTTCTGGCCCTTCTTGATCGGGTTCTCTCATCTCGCCCCAAGGTGGTGGCGGGGGTAACTCATGATCTTTAAGTTTAGAGTAGATTACTTCTGCGGACATGCCGTAGTACTGACGGTCCATTAGCACCCCATCGGGTAGTGTGAAACCGAAGTCGTCTACAAGAATAGGATTAATAGCGTAATCACAAGCAATACCCCACTTGTCGCTACTACGACCGCCGCGGCGATAGATATGTAATAAAGCACAGTGAAACAATTCATGAGCAAAGACACCGATGCACTCTCCTAGGGTTAGATCGTTAACCCAGACTGGATTATAGAATATGTTCTTTCCGTCAGTAGCCATGGTCCCTGAGTCCATGACCTTAATCTTAAGTCTGAAAGCTAGCATTGCGAAGAATGCAAACTTCCTTATTAGATCTGCTTTTGACTTGAGTACCTTGTCAGCGGGAATTAGTTTTAGGTCCATTGGGTTTCCTTGGCGGTTAAAGTTAGGCCTTTTCGATACGTACCTAGGTATGCCCTTATCCCGATGGGTCTTCGGCTAGCCACCAACCATCTCAGCAAAGAAAATGGGGCTAGAGGATTCGTTGAGCCTTTTATCATCATGCTCAGGATCTTCCGAGGAGGTGTTCTTTATACGGTGTTCCAATCGCTATCGGCGGCGATCTTCGCATTTAGTTGCATCCACGCTATTGCGCTTTTATTCTTACGTAGACCTTTACAGTGGTTACCACCCTCTTTAACCATTGCGATGGCGAATTCGGTTGGTATGCGATTAGCTAGGGTTATAAAGTTATCGCAAGACGTGTCCGTCACGTAGTAGCTTAGCCCTGTGCACAGTGCGTATAGAATGCCTGGGTCTGAAGGAATCTGGCATGTGTTAGGGTTGGCTAATATGTGTTGTGGATCTGGGAGGGTTAGACACGTCCTGCGATATGCCATAAAAACGCTAGCGTTGCCCGGGCCCACTAAGCCTGAGATTAACTCCTGCAGGAACTCATCCTTTGCTCCAGATTTGATAATATCGCTAACGTATGCCCACGATCTAGCGCATCCGTAAGGGGATTGGGAATCACTAGGATCGAAGGTAAACAGTGCGTCCGGTTTGAACTTAATAAAGGCAATTACATGGTGGTGTAATTTCTCAATACTAGCCCAATTGAACCAGCCGTCACGGTCTTCTTGGAGTTCAATGTGTAGAACTCTACTAACAATGTGTGCGGGTATATTGTTTGTAGCCGCTTTGTCTATTTTTCGGTTACCTGTGGCTATTACAAATGACCCTTTAGGTAATCGAACATCGCCCATAACCTGTTCGATGAGCATTTGAGAGAATGCATTCTGTATTGCGGTGACGCATTGCGGGAACTCATCTATGAGTATTACAACGGGCCCATCTTCGGGGTCAGGCCACATCTCTAACGGGAGGAACTGTGCTTTATCTCCTGCGGTAGAGATACAGCCTTTGACGTCCAGTAAATCCATTAGTGGTGCGTGGCAGTGGACCAACTTCATGCCTTTTTTCTTGGCGTACTGTCTGGCTAAGGTAGTTTTACCTCCACCTGCAGGTCCTTTCACGAAGGCGGCGAGTCCGGCTTTATGCACGTACTCTAGGTTTTCTAATAGATCACTGGCTTTCATTCGGTCTCCTTGGCGGTTATTTAGGTTCGTTAATTATTTCGATTTCATTGTTCTTTAGGTCGTCGATTGATTCGCGGGCTACGTCGTCAACCATCTGCATTATTTCTGGGTTAACGGGTAAGTAACCTTGTTCGAATTGCTCTGTGACTAGTTCTAAGATCGCATTAGCCATCTCGGTGGTTATGTCTTCATCGAGCGCGTGTTTAACGTATCCGATGACTACGTCGGGGGCCCAGATGTCTACGATGAGCGTGTCGGTGTCCTTATAATGTTTAAGGTGGTCGACTATGACGCTCGCTTTAGAGAAGTCTGGGACTGATGCGATTTCTAAGTTGGTTACGTGTTCGGTCATTTTGTTACTCCCGCGTCTTCAGTTAGTGGTTCCCATCGGGTGCCTGTAAGATCGAAGATACCTCGGATTAGACTAAATCTGACTAGTTCCCCAACGCTAATCCCTTTACCTTCTGCGGTTTTGGATACGAGTTCTAATAAGCTTGGTTCGATCTGGGTTAATATGCGTCCGGAACGCAATTCGATTTCTTCTCTGTTCAATTCATTCTCCATGGTTTGGTATTACATAGTTACCGCATTCGATACATCTCTCTTCAATGGCGTAGACAGATTTATCGCATACTCGGCACTGGAATCGTTCTTTAGTCACTATGTCGTGCAGTAACCATTTGGCGGCTAGCTGTTGTACGTAGTTTCTAATGAGATGGGACAAAGTGGTGTTGCTCGCGGTGGCGTAGCGCTTAGCGGCTTGGATTTGTTCCGTCGGTATAAGGGTGTTAAATTGGCTTTTCTTCATATTATTCCTCTGCGTAATCTGCGGGACTATATTGCCCTAGGTAGGGTTTAGCATCCTGTACAGATCGTGCGTAGTTAGCGATGGTGTTAAGTCTTCTTTGATCAATGGAAACAGCAATGGTCACTATGTCTCGGAGGTCTTTTTCTTTATGCACAGACTGCAGTGCTTCGTGAACTATATCCTCTGGGCTTTTAGGCGTGGCGGCTGGTTCGGGGTAGCGTTTCGCTAGTTGCATTTGGGCTTTTTTCTGCCGATAAGCTTCTTGGCTGATGTGTTTCTTTTTACCGGCTTTACCTGACCCTGCGGCGGAGCGTGTGTAGCCCTCAACTTTTACCTCTTTCGGTGCGAGTTTAGGGCCTTCTGTTAAAACGATTCCTTTAGCTTTATGGATCGCTATAGTAGTTTTAAGTATAGCTACTGGACTTCCGTCGTTGGCTAAACGGTCTTCTGTATCTTTGATATATTTAATCACCAGCTTTCGGGTTGTGCTGTTGCACGGTTTGCCCGCTTCCCAGGTGTATATCGATCCCTCACAGCATCCGACTGCAACGGCGGCTTCAAGTTGGCTTTGGTTATTGAACTCACGGGCGCTCCGTAATTCCTCTCCGAGATACATCTCATGGCGATTTGAGGGGTTATTAACGGAAAGTGGTGGCAGTGTGATACCTAAGAGCGCGTCAATGGCGCTACGTGTAGCCTTATTTAGGTAATCTTTACCATCTTCGAGACTATGTAACTTGTACCCTTCGATTGAGATAAGTTCTGCCATTTCTGGTATGGTCAGCCCTTGCTTATCTCGGTTAGCTGTTATCATTGCGCCTATTTCATTTCTTGTTGCCATTGATTTTGTCCTCGTGGTTGACGGCGGTCTGGAACGCTTCATGTTTCATAGCGTCCATCTTGTATTGCATTGTTTGTATCGCATATCTATATCCTGCACGATATATCGGATTTGCTAAGTCATAATTGGAATCATCGTTCTCATAGTCCTTAGTGACCCCTTGTGTAGGGGTTACATATTCTTTGTACAACTGATTGGATGCTGATAATTTACTGAACTCGCCCATTACATTTCTCCAATTAAGAGCGGAGCGATAAGCGCCCAGATCATAAGCACAAACGCAAACATGACGGAGCAACCTAACCAGAAAGAGTTACTGATCATAGCGATCCCCGTTGCGTATCCCATCGATACCTTTCCGCAAGATTTCTTCTGGATTATCAATATATCCTTCGACTAAACATTTCATTAGCGTCGCCCTGACTCCGTCGTCGAACCCTTTGGTGTAACCACCCGCTCTACCGATTGCATACATCGCGCCCATCGCTACTGCCGCTATTACCGTTGCTATTAATGGGTCGATTGAATACATCATGTCCCCTCCGATTCATGCGGTTGTTCAATTGGCCATTCCGCAATGAAGGCATCTCGTTCCTTAGCGCCGTGCTCGTCGAGCAGGAAGTAAATTTTAAGGTGTTCGTGAGCAAGGTCTCGCATTTCAGTAGGGGATATGGCATCGAAATAGGCTGTCAGTGCCTTATTTAACTTGCGGTGGTTTTCTTCACCGATGGGTAATCCGCAATTTCGTAACGATTTCTTAGCGGCCATGAACCCTTGGTTGTATGCCCCTCTTAAGTCTGGGTTTGTTTGATCGAGGGTTTTGAGTGCCAATTGATACCCTTTAGCTTTACCGTCTGTAAAGGCATCTTCGACCATGTTTAGTTCATCGTGTGACATAAGTTCCTTCTTGAATTGTGGTTTAAAAACATTAGGGTTTTCGGTCGTTTGGTTTTCACTTATATATAAGCCTTTAGGCATGCACTTCTCCTTTGTTAGCGGTTAATAAATATTATATAGATATTGGTTCTCGGGGCTGTTTGGCCGAGCGGGCAGAGTTACCAGCTGCAGCGGCTGGGCAGCTGAGCGCGTCCGTTCCTTGCTCGAGGCGTCATTGAACCTATGTGCGTTGTTGCTTAAGTTGCCAATTCGTCAACCTTTACCCTTAGAACTAGGCGCTAAGAACTGAAAGCGACAACTTTCAGCATGCCTCTGCGCTACACCGCCTGACCTACAGGGTTTTTACGGTGGTGCCTTACTCTGTAAAGTAAGGCGTAGCGGCTCAGCGCCTAGATCTAAGGGTAAACGGTGCGTATAAACGTAATGTTTATACCTAAAACTATTTGGTTGTTTCTGTATAAACTATCAGTTTATAGTGAAAGTGGGACAAGTGGGACAAAAACCCACTTCTGATTTCAAAGTGGGTCGCAAGAAAGCTAGTAACCATGGGGTCTACAGAGGATTGTCCCACTTGTCCCACTTATATTTATATTAATATATATATATATATATATATATACAGTACATACAGTACATACACATACACTACTACTAAGTAGGGTCAACAAGTGGGCAAGTGGGACAAATCGGGTAAAAAAGCCCTACAGGCCGCGGATTTACTGGGTTCGTGAGTGTCCCACTTTAAAAAACAAGGGGGATGAAGTGGGTTTTTGGCCCACTTTATAAAAAAATTCGATTTTCAAAAAGCGCATCGGATGATTATGAGCTTCTTTTCCAGTGTGACTGTTGAGCGGACTCGATCGTTTTTCTCCGCCGTACCCGGGGGTGATTGACTCGGTTCGCTTGAACGGACTGACTGGAAAATAGCCCAGGCGTGCTGAAGCGTCCGTTATTAAGAGAGTGCTCTTACGCTATGTCGCCTTACCAACTAGGAGGACGTCTTGAGTCGCGACCTTCCATGCTGTTGGGTTAAACAAGGGGTAATAAGCCTTGAAGAAAGAGCACTCTCTTAATAACCCCGTTCGGTAACGAACAGGGTCAGAAAGGCGTCAGGACCCGAGACTATGCCCGCTCGGTATTACGATTGAATACACTATCCATAACAGAGGTCAGTTTTTTAAGGATTTTCTCACCTTCACTCTTCTCGAGTAATTTATTTAGGCGCGCCCGCTCTTTCTTAGCGCTGAAACCTTTCTCATCAAGGTGACGGATTTGAGCGCGGACGCTACGCTTTTCGAACTCACGTGCTTCAGCTTGTTCGCGTTTTATTTCTTTTGTTTTTGGCATTATTCCTCCTATTTAGAATATTCTTTGGCATAACCGCCTTTTGCTCCGAGCGGGAGTTCGGGAGCCCATGCAGGTGACGCCGACATAATTGAGATCATCCGCTCTAACGCATGATCTGCTTGCTCCTCCGGCACGACGCACAATATCTCATCGTGTGTACTACCTACTGTCCGAATTCCTTCCTTTTCGATATTTAATACTTGATCGGAGATGATGACCCTCGCCAGTCCCTGAACGATATTTTCTTGAAGGCGCGCTCCGTAGATGAATTGTTTATTGTTCAAATGACCAAATGTCCAACTACTACCCTCATCAGTTGAGTCAAGTTCGGGGTACCAGATCGCCATCTTGTTAGGCATGACCAGATGGTTCCTATAGAATGTGATAGCCTTACATTTACTCTTACGGTTAGGCTTTAGAAAACACATTTGTTGTATATAGTTGTCCATTTTCCGCCATGACTTAGCTATCTTGGCGTTTGTCGATCGGTATGTATAAATTACATCTCGTGCTTGTTTCTCGGTTAACACGAGCGGGTCCATTCCTAATGGTCCAGTTGCGACGAATGCTTGGAATTTCTTTGCACCCATCCCATAACCACAACCTAATATGATTACCTTACCGAATTGACGCTGTGCTTCAGTCACATCAGCTTCATCTATATTGAAATGAAAAGCCGCCGCTTGAGTATATAAACAACCACCTCTAGATAGGGTATGAAGCGCACTGAATTCGTCGCTCCACCATGCGTTTACCCGTAGTTCTATTTGTGAACTATCAGCTACTACGATTACATGACCATCAGGGGCGATAATACTTTTTCGGATTTCTGAGTTTCTAGGTAGGTTCTGAACATTATATCCATCTGCCCCAGACCATCTACCCGTATGCGCTCCATAATATTTTAAAGGCATCGGCATGCGTTGATCTGGTGACGCTTTACCGATATTGATCATCTTTTGTGCGCGTTTGATAGCAATGTTACTTTTCGCTGCTAGTCTGGCAGCAAATACATCGGCATAATCAGGATTATCCGCAATACATGCATGAAATTCAGGGTCACCCTTAGAAAGAGCCGGCTTAGGCCAGCTCTGACCGTCCTCTAGGGGTTTCATAGGTACTCTGATTTTCTCTTTATGGAGGTATTCCGCGAATTTCTTGTTACTTAATAGGATTTCCTCATCAATACCACCCGCTTCAATAATAGTGGCGCGACTGTTGATCTCACTGATCAGCGATAGTGTTAATCGGTCTAAATCTAGCTGTAAAATAGGGTCTATACCCCATTTTTGCGTGAGGTGGATGATATCTAGTTCATCATCAGGGAATGCAGGGATTAATTTGTTATAAATACCTCTACATAACACTACATCTTGTATCGCATATTCGATTAGTTTTTCATCAGATTCGGTAGCGCCTACGGTTAAACCATCTAGTTTAGACCCGAGACCTAGCTTGCTTGATACGTTCTTCAACGTGTGAGGTTTGATCGGTAACATGGCTCTAGCCATAGCAACCGTACAACACCAATGTTTTACTGTAATGCCGTAGTGTTGAGTTAGGACGAGCCCATCGAATAGCATATTGTGAGCGACTACTCTGCTATTCTTCCAATCTAGGTCTGGTAATTTATCACCGTCTACCCAGTAGGCTTCACCATCGTCAATAGCTATTGCTGTACCCAATACTTGGAATTTAGGATGCCTTACATACTCCAAGGTGGTCATCTTCGTTAGAGAATATTCCTTATCATAGTAGGTTTCGAAATCTATAAATATAGTCTGCATTGGTTCCTCATTTGCACCGGTTAGTGTCTAACTATTTTACTCTTTTGTACTGTCGGGGCTGTTGACCACGTCCCTGTGGCCGCCCGTGGTATTACAGGTCGAACGGTTGACCGTCTTTAGTGTAATAACGCATTCCTGCTAGTTCCATAACAGGTGGTTCGCCTTCCGAAGCAAGATTCTCTTCGCGAAAGATGGTGATACCGAATTTGGTCAATCCGGCACGTAACTCAACCGCAAGGGCAGGAGAGTCGGTCGCAACATCACGACACGTTTTGTCCCATTCACCCAACGCTTTCACTGGGTCATCACCGAACTCATCAATGTGGTGAACCGGTGTTAACTCCATCTTCAAACGTTTGGCTACTAGATCGACCATCGCTTGAGTCATGGGTTTGCTGGACATATACGCTACTTTCTTCATACTAAAATACCTCATAGGTAGTGGTTAAAAAATCGAATTTGGAATGGTGCGGATCGCATCGCCAATCCATCTACCTGCAGGTAGTTTGTTCGTAAGGTGGCCTCTTCACCCCTTACCCGCACCGTGGCGTTACATTATAAATTCATTGTTTGTCTCCAGTTGAGCAGGAGCGACCTGCGGTTACCGCGGTAGTAGGTACGCATATTTATTTTTCCCGTTGTGTGACCCCCGTTGTGTGGATTTACGGGGGAAAGGTTTTGACTGTTTACAATAGCGGGCAGGGATGCCCTCAGTTTTACAGTCAACCGCCGGCACTTAAAAAGCGTTAACCACTCAATGAGTAGCTAACGCTATAAGGTTTAAACGGTAGATTCAGATTCACCGTCCTCTAGGGCGATGAGAAAATCTAGCGGTGATGGGGCGGTAGCGTCCGACATTAAACCGTCAACAGCTACATCTATGATAAATTCTTCGATTTCATTGTCAGTTATCATATTTACTCCGTGTAAGGTCACGTCCTTGTGACAAGGTTAAGGGTCCTAAGCTAACTTAGCTTTGTTTAGCTTACTAACGAACGAGAGGGCGTCGTTAGCGTTCTGGACTTTGCGATCCTTAGACGCTTGGCCCATAATATCGAGAGCCTCTGTAACATCATATACAGGCTCAAACGTTCTTTTGCCTGCGCCGTCATCGTTGGTTACGCGTGAATAACATTGGTACTCGATTGAGTCACCTTTATTATGTAACTGAGAGAAAAGGAACTCTGCCGCCATTGCATAACCGTCTGCGATACCGACTAGGAAGGGGCGATCGGATGGTAAGTCCTCATCATTCCAAGTCGTACCCTGATAACCCCCAAATTCATCTTCGTGGGACTCACGATCTTCTTGGACTTTCTCGAGGTCGAGAATCTGGTCACGTACTAGGCGCGCAACCTCTGTTTGCCCAGCTTGCTCCATTTTCTCAAGCTGTGTTTGAAGCTCGCGCAACCGTTTATCTACGTCGCCGCCACTACGGGTAGCGTTATAGATAGTGCTGACCATTCCAGTCATTACGAGGTTGATAACCCGCGCAATGTAGAAATGGAGATCTGTTTGCGAACCTGCAGTTCTTAGGATAACCGACGTCCAGTTTTTCAACTGATAATCGGCAGTCGGTTCGCCTAGTACATCAAGTACAGGTAAGATGAAGTCCTTATCACCTGCATTTTGTACCATTTGCGTGGCACGTTCGATTGCTAAGCTTACTAGTCTATCTTTAACGTCGAAGTCGAGAGATTTAGGTATGTTTTGTTCCATGTTAAACTCCAATAAAAGCTGTTAGATGTAGCGGAATTGCTACACCCGAAAAAGGCTACCCAACCATATAGGCTGAGTAGCGGTTTGTTATTTGATAACGGTTAATTTAGGGTCGTA